>ERZ791901.37-NODE-37-length-133822-cov-8.664469_pt1 | contig 133822 bp, 108 predicted proteins | sample MGYA00510150_ERZ791901 | MGnify/ENA primary metagenome ERZ791901 (study PRJEB30046, sample SAMN00792058) | human gut metagenome | study: EMG produced TPA metagenomics assembly of the A metagenome-wide association study of gut microbiota in type 2...
AGCTGACTGTTACTAATCGGGTGAGGGCTTGACCAAGAATCGCAGGAAGAATGATTTTCAGGAAATGTCAACATGTATGTAGTTTTGAAGATACAGTAAGAAAACCAGCTAGTAATTAGCTGGTTTTTTTGTGTGGAAAAATAGATAAACAGACTTCCAACGGTTCATATACAGTTTCTTGTTTATATATTACTATTCCGTGAGGTACTTTGACATGTATCTGCCAAAATCCTGAGACATACAATATGAATTTATGCAATTAGTATAAATTTATATTGCGAAATATATTACCTGACATGAAGTAAACATTAACTATTTATAGAATATTATAGAAAATAGGATTAAAAATATATTGTATTATAGAAAAATGAGATTTAAAATTGTCAGTAAAGTCTATAGAATCTAATTTAATCGAATTGAGTATGCTTCCTATTTCAATTGTGGAAAGCAATAAGCAGTGGGAGAGATTTAGGGAGATACATGGGAGGGTTTTTACATGAAGATTTATGTAAATGGAAAAGCTGGACATGACGGAAATGGTACGGAGCAGATGCCGTTTCGCCATATCAATGATGCAGCGAAAATTGCACAACCGGGGGATGAAGTTCTCGTAGCTCCTGGAATTTACCGGGAATATGTAGATCCGGTTCATGCCGGTACAGAGGAGAACAGAATTACTTATAGAAGTGTGGAGCCTCTTGGAGCAGTTATCACTGGAGCAGAACGTATCCAGACATGGGTTCCTTATAAGGAAGATGTATGGGTATGTCGTGTAGCGAATAGTCTTTTTGGTAGCTATAATCCATATACAACTATGGTTTATGGAGACTGGTATTTTGCAAAAGCTGATAAACATACAGGATGCGTATATCTCAATAATCGTGCTCTTTATGAAGCAGGAAGCGTGGAAGAATGCATCAAAGGTGCGGTTTATGAGTGTAGCTGGGTTCCGGAAGAATCTACTTATAAATGGTATACAGAGCAGGATCAGGAAAAAGATGAGACAGTAATTTATGCTAATTTCCATGGAAAAAATCCGAATGAGGAAAATGTAGAAATCAACGTACGTCGTGAATGCTTTATGCCATCCAAAACCGGTGTAGGATATATCACAGTCAGTGGTTTTGGAGTTACCAAAGCAGCTACTACCTGGGCTCCTCCGGCAGCTTATCAGGATGGCATGATTGGCCCTCATTGGAGTAAAGGATGGATTATTGAGGACTGCGAAATTTCTAACAGTAAATGTGCAGGTATTTCTCTTGGAAAATATTATGATCCTGATAACGATCATTATTTTACTAATAAATATGTTAAGAGCCCTACACAAATGGAAAGAGATGCGGTATGCCGGGGACAGTATCATGGATGGCTTAAAGAAAAGGTAGGAAGTCATATTATCCGCCGAAATAATATCCATCATTGTGAACAGGGTGGTATTATTGGCCGAATGGGTGGTGTATTCAGTATTATTGAGGACAACCATATTCATCATATCAACAATATGATGGAACTTGGTGGAGCAGAGATTGCAGGAATTAAGATGCATGCTGCAATTGATGTTATTATGAGGAGAAATCATATTCATCACTGTACGATGGGAATCTGGTGTGACTGGGAAGCTCAGGGTACGCGACTTTCTCAGAACCTTCTTCATGATAACCAGCGTCCGGCATTTGCAAAACAGCTAAAAGGCGGCATGATGTGTCAGGATATTTTTGTTGAGGTAGGTCATGGGCCGACTCTTATTGATAACAATATTCTTTTGTCAGATGTCAGTCTGCGTTTCGCTACGCAGGGAGTGGCTATGGTACATAACCTGATCTGTGGTGCTTTAACTTGTGTGGGTGAAGGAACCGGATGGCGTTATACTCCTTATCATATGCCTCATCGCACAGAGGTCATGGGATTTATGACAATACTTCATGGAGATGACCGTTTCTATAATAATATTTTTGTGCAGAAATGGCCTTCAGAAGATTTTATTACAATGCATGATTCTGACGATGGATTTGATTCTGAGAATCGAAGAGTCGGAACATGGATGTTTGATGAGTATCCAACTTATGATGAATGGATTTCCCAGTTTGATTTCACAAAACCTGCTGATATGAAAAAACTGGAACCAGTTCATTTTGAACATTTACCGGTGTGGAGTGAAGGAAACGTTTATCTTAATGGAGCCAAAGCATGGAAACATGAGAAAGATGGTTTTGTTTCTTCTGAGAACGCAAAGGTAGAGTTGACAGAGAAAGATGGAAAATATATTCTGGATACGAATATATACGAGATTCTTGGAGATTTCTCGGACCGTATGATTAATACAGAAATTTTAGGAAAAGCTTTTGAACCGGAAGAATTTTTTGAAAAGCCGGATGGAACACCGATAAGATTTGACTCTGACTACTTTGGTGGACATAGAGGTGCTAAGGTAATTCCTGGACCTTTTGCAGAGAAGGAAGAGATTGGGAAGAACGTTAATATGAGTACTTGTGCTTTAAACAAACTGTAAAGCAGTTATAAGTAAGCAGCGAAGCGGATTGCCAATAAATATATCTGTTGCGCTTGAAAATGGAAATATATATAAATAATGAGACCCTCACTGTTATATTTATCTGGCAGTGAGGGTCTTGTTTTCCATAAAGAGAAGTAAGTCAATTAAGCAGATAAAGTCATTCGCTTACGTTACGTGTTTTTATGCGGAATAACTTTTTGCAGTTTATTGGTACTTGCTTAATCTGGTTAAATAGAAATTATTTATAAAATAATTCAACAATCTTTAATACTACTTCAACAGCGATATCCATACCTTCTACAGTGATGTGCTCATAAGGTCCATGATAAGCGTGTCCGCCGGTTCCGAGGTTTGGGCAGGGCAGGCCCACGAAGCTTAATTGGGCGCCGTCTGTGCCGCCGCGGATCGGGGTGATCAGTGGTGGGGTATTGCATTCTTTGCATGCAGAAACTGCGCAGTCGATCAGTTCTATGCATGTGTCGATGATTTCTTTCATGTTTCGGTATTGTTCTGTAATGGTAAGTTTTACAGTTCCGGTGCCCCATTTTTCATTTAATATTTTGGTGATGTGTTGCATTGAGTTTTTGCGGGCTTCGAAGGATGAGATATCGTGATCGCGGATGATGTAATCGAGAGTAGCGTTTGATACATCGCCGTTCATGGAACAAAGGTGGAAAAATCCCTCATAGTCTTCGGTATCGCGTGGAGTATCGGCTGATGGAAGCATGGAATTAAACTCCATAGCGACTAATGCTGCATTTACCATGGTGTTTTTGGATGAACCGGGGTGGACGTTGACGCCGGTAAATTCTACAACTGCTCTGGCTGCATTGAAGTTTTCGTACTGGATTTCGCCTTCTGTATCGCCGTCGAGTGTGTAGGCGTAATCTGCATCGAATTTTTTTACATCAAAATACGCTGGTCCCATTCCGATTTCTTCGTCTGGAGTGAATGCGATGGAGAGTGGGCCATGAGGGATATTTTCGCTGTTCAGTCGTTCAATCATGGTCATGATTTCGGCGATTCCGGCTTTATCATCTGCGCCGAGAATTGTGGTTCCGTCGGAAGTAATCAGAGTTCTGCCTTTTAAGGTTGAGAGATGAGGAAACATTTTCGGGGAGAGAACTCTGCCGCTGGTTCCAAGTGTAAGTTCTTTGCCGTCATAATCTGGAGTAACAACGGGAGTAACCGGATGATCGCAGAAATCAGATACGGTATCCATATGTGCGATAAAACCGAGCTTTTTGCGAGATTCATATCCGTTGTTTGCCGGAATGTGTCCATAGACATAACAATGTTCATCTACACTGGCGTCATCTACTCCCAGTTCTTTTAACTCCTGCACAAGCTGTCTGGCAAGGTCGAACTGGTATTGTGTGGATGGAGATGTATTGGTTTCTTCATTACTTGGGGTGAAGACTTTTACATAAGATAATAAACGTTCATATGCTTTCATAAATTTAATCCTCCTGGCTGAAGCTGGAATTGTATTTTGGAAAAAGCTTTCTGCCTTAATGAGTTAAGTATAACACGTTAATGAAATTGCGCAAAAAAATTCATGCTTTTTGTAAATATTTTTTATATTAGCGTAATTATAGTGCATGGGATATATTTTTCTCTATATGGAAGATGTACTTGAGATATGCTAAAATGAATACAGGTGTAATTTTCTAAGCAGAAATTATTGTAGTGGTGGAGAAAATTACAGAAAAAGAATTTATAGCAATCTTGAGACTGCTATAGGAAAGGCAAGAGGGGGAAATGAAGAAAGAGGAAAAGTGCGCAATTCAGGAGAATGGCACAAAGAAGCAGAGTACAGAAGAACAAAGTCCGAAAGAATATAGTCCGTTGGAAGAAAGTACATTAAAAAGGAAACTGCAATATTATAGTGGTGAAATTCAGCGTGATGTGGGGAATCTTGTGAAATGGCTGATGATAGCAGTTGTTATAGGATGTATTGTAGGGGCGGCCAGTACGCTGTTTTCTTTTGCACTAAAAGGAGTGACCAGTTACAGGAAGGAAAATGGATGGACGTTTTATTTGCTGCCGGTGATGGGACTGATTATTGTATTTCTGTATGAGAAGTTTGGTAAGGATGATGGAGGTACGAATCAGGTACTTTCTACGGTAAGGTCGCAGGATGATGTGCCGCTTTTGTCGGCACCGCTGATTTTTATTTCTACGGCTCTTACGCATCTGGCCGGAGGTTCTGCAGGACGTGAGGGAGCGGCGATTCAGCTTGGCGGAAGTATTGCGAATCAACTTGGAAGATGGATTCATCTGGATGAAGAGGATCGGCATGTGATCGTTATGTGCGGTATGAGTGCGGCATTCTCTGCATTGTTTGGAACTCCGATGGCGGCGGCTGTGTTTGCACTGGAAGTTGTAAGCGTAGGTGTTATGTATTATACGGCATTGATGCCATGTATGATTGCCTCACTAATTGCGTCTGGATTCGCAGCAGGAATGGGAGTTACGCCGGAGGCTTTTCATGTGGTGGATATTCCGGAGCTGACGATTGAGACTGGCTTGAAAATGGGAGTTGTGGCATGTGGATGTGCAGTGGTCAGTATTGTATTTTGTATGGTGTTAAACGGTGTTGCCGGGGCTTATACAAGATGGATTAAAAATTCTTATGTTCGTGTAGTTGTGGGTGCCTGTCTTGTAATTGGAATTACATTGCTTCTCGGGACAACAGATTATATGGGAGCTGGTGCGGAATTGATTGAGCAAGCAGTGGAAGAAGGGCAGGCAAGGCCGTTGGATTTTTTCTGGAAGCTGATTTTGACTGCATTGACGATGCGCGCAGGATTTCGTGGTGGTGAGATTGTACCGTCGTTTTGTATCGGGGCAACTTTTGGATGTGTGATGGGTAACTGGCTGGGACTTTCACCGTCTATCTGTGCGGCATGTGGTATGGCGGCTGTGTTCTGCGGAGTAACGAACTGTCCGATTACATCGATTCTGATTGCATTTGAGATGTTTGGATTTAAGGGTGTTTCTTTTTACCTGATCGCGGTGTCTATCAGTTATGCGGCTTCAGGATATTATGGATTGTATAAGGATCAGACGATTGTGTATTCAAAGTATAAGGCGAAATATGTGAATAGGCATACGAGGTTCTAGAAAAGCAAAAAATTGACAGCATTAATAAATAAAAAACAGAAGCTGGTTTATAAAAAATGTGCCGGCTTCTGTTTTTTGTATAATTGAAATTATATGTTAGCTACAGAATGAGAATTCTGTAATTCTCAGTATATGCTTTCGTTATGCTGTAATTTTACGTGCGTCACGTTCAGCAGCTACTTCTTTTGGCGTTTTTTCACGAAGTCTTGCAGCACCATGATAATTTTTTGTTGGAATCAGTGGATCGTTTGCAAGGTGTTCTTTGGCCATTTTAATAGCTTCTGTGTATTGTGGAAGCCATTGTTCCTGAGCAACCAACATTTCGTCAATCATTTGCCAGATTTCAGGTGGATTACATACGGCACCTGTTAGGGGATCCATCATAGCAGCCTGTTTTAAAAGTTGGACATCTCCATGAACTGCGGCTTCAACAGCTAGTTTCTGCACCCAGATTGACTGTGAGCATACTGCTGCGCAGCCAAGTGGCAGATCACCTACTTTAGGAATACTAATTCCATTTCCGTCTACATAACAGGGAACTTCAACTACAGACTCCCATGGAAGGTTTGTGATGCATCCTTCGTTCATAATGTTGAAATGGCCTCTGTAATGGCGACCTGTTTCCAGAGATTCGATAATATAAGAAGCATGTTCTTTGCTACGTTCTGAACCATCTAATTTCTTGGCTGGTTCAGCCAGAATTTTAGGAAAATCTGTTTCAAACCAGTTACGTTCTTCTCTCGTGACGCGGAGATATCCCCCGGTTTCTCCATTAATCCAGTTATCAAGATTAATCCAGTCTTTAATTTCATTAGGGCGTTTGCGATACCAGGCTACATATTCAGAGAGATGTCCATTAGATTCAGTGGAATAATATCCAAAACGTTTTAACATATCAATGCGCACTTTTTCTTCCTGACTAAATTTTGGATGTGCTTCAAATCCTGCTAAAAGTTTAGGAATCATATCTTCCTTATTGTGTTTTACAGAAATATACCATGTCTGGTGATTGATTCCTGCGCAAATGATGTCTAATTTTTCTCTTGGAATACCTAGAACTTCTGCAATTTGTTGTTCTCCATGTATTTCTCCATGACAAAGACCGATGGTATGTACCTTTCCATATTTGTTACAAGCCCATGTTGCCATTGCATTTGGATTGGAATAGTTTAACATGATGGCATCAGGTTCGGAAACTTCGCGGATATCCTTGCAGAAGTTAAGCATTTCTGCGATAACGCGCTGTCCGTACATAATTCCGCCGGTGCATAATGTATCACCTACACATTGATCGACTCCATATTTTAATGGAATTTCCACATCTGTTTCAAATCCTTCAAGTCCACCGATACGAACGCAGTTGATGATATAGCGGGCATTTTTAAATGCGTCACGACGATTAGTTGTTGCTTCAATTTTAATTGGAATATTATTTGCATCCAGATCTCTCTGGCATAATTCCCTTGTTTTTTCAAGATTGTCTGGATTAATGTCAGTGAATGCAACTTCAATATCGTGAAGTTCAGGTACAGACATGATGTCTGTAAATAATGTTCTGGCAAATACGAGACTTCCTGCGCCGATAAATGCAATTTTAAAGCTCATGAAAAACAACCTCCTGTGTTTTTTTACAGTATATATCCAGATAAAATATTTGGTGACAGTTATTATCGTTTCCGAAACAAAATGTAAGATATTGTCGCATTTAATTTTGGCGTGGGATGTAAAAAGAAAAAAAATGTGATAGGATTATAACATGATGTCAGAGAAATTTTTACTGCTGATATTATAAAATTGATAAATATAAGATATGCGAGTAGGAGAATCGGTCATGTATAAAGTATTTCAAGGTGAAAAACAGTACTTTAAAGTAACGGCATTTTATGCGTTATCATTGGCAAAGTATCATATGAAATGTCATGCTCATGAGAGTTTCGAAATCATGTATGTAACATCTGGAGAGTGCAGGATTTTCTGTAAGAATGAATGGTTACGACTGAAACCTAATGAATTTATATATATTTTACCTGGAGTACAGCATCAACTGGAAGTTACAGATGGGCAGCCGTGTTCGGTATTGAATCTGGAATTTGGATTGACTTCAGAAGAAACGGCGGTAAAGGCAGATGTCCTGTTTGAAAAAATTCAGGATTTTCAAAGATGTTTTCAAATACAATATGGATATGTTGCTACAAATGATTGTAGAAATATAGGGTATGCTATGAAAGATTTGTTGTCTCATCTTCAGAAAAGTCAGAAAAAAGTAGATTATAAGGAATTTCTTTTTGGACTTCTGTTTAGTAGAACAATGGTGGAATTAACATATTGTATAAACTTAAAGAAGAATACGCAAGGGATTGTTTACCTGAAAAAAGCGTGTGATTATATAAATAAACATTTTTTGGAAGAGATTAGTATACCAGAGATTGCGGCATATGTGGATATTAATAAATCGTATCTGCAGGCATTATTTACAGATAAAATAGGCTGTACGATTAATCATTATATTAATCAGAAAAGACTAGAGCAAGCAGTATTTCTGCTATGTAATAGCAGCTTTGGAATTACAGATATTGCATTTTCTTCCGGCTATAACAGCAGGCAGCATTTTTCCTATACTTTTGAAAAATTTTATGGGCTTACGCCATCAGCATATAGAGGACTTCATGCGCGGAATATGACTGCTGACACCAGAAATATCAGGTATTGTCTTGAAAACAACAGAAATTTAAAGGGAGAGATTATGTAAATGAGAATAAAAAAATATATATTTTTTATTATAGTTCTTATAGGAAGTCTTATAGGGAGTGAAAATTTGAAGGAGATAAAAGCAGAAGATAACGGAAGTATGGAGGATGTAATTGAACTTTCGCTTTTGTATTCTGGATCAGATGTAACATGGGTGGCGGCGATGGAAACTTTATGTGATGAATTTATGGAGCAGAACCCTGATATTATTATTAATACAGAAAATTCAGGAGAAGCAAACTGTGAAAATGAACTTAAAGTAAAGGAAGCACTAGATGAATTTCCAGATATTTTTGAGTTGGAAAATGTAGATACATTTGCTGAAGCGGGGAAATTAGGGGCAATCGATGCAGAAGTGAGTGATATGGTGACTAATGTAGCTGTGATTGGTAAAAAAAGCTATGGTTTGCCGATATATGCAACTACAAATGGTGTGATCTATAATAAAAATATATTTAAAAAATATGATCTGGAGATACCAGACTCTTATGCGGATTTTATCCAGATTTGTGATACGCTGAAATCAAAAGGAATTTGTCCACTGGTAATCGGGGGCAATCAGGAAGAGAATATGACATATTGGCTTAATTATTTCTTTCAGAAGGATATTCTCGAGGAAAATCAGGACTGGCTAAAAATGCGAGAAGAGGGAAAGGTAAAGTTTACTGATGCAGAATCCATATATATGTTGGAGGAATTAAAAGAACTTTTTTCAAAAGGCTATATTCTGGAAGACTCTGAAAATATGACGGAGAATCAGATTGTAACTAGAATGACGGAAAACCAATTTGCGATGGTATATGCGGGACCATGGCTTTTTACTAAGATTATAGATGCGTATCCGATGTGTACGGAATCTGATAAAACTCCATTGGGAGAGGAAATTGCAGAGGATAAGGATTCGGTAACTTATCGCCTGGGATGGTTTTTTCTGGAAGATGATAAAGGTAACCTGACAGCTTTGACGAGAAACGATGCTTATTGGGCGATATCAGAAACATGTGCAGAAGATGCCAGAAAAAAAGAAGCTGCTCAGAGATTTCTGAAATTCTTTTATACAAAAGAAAATTACAGAAGTATGATTCAGGGAATGTATGGACTTCCAGTAACTAAGGAGGCAATTATTTATCCAGCACCCTCTGCCCAGCAGAAGCTTCTAAAAGATTACAGATATGCTGATAAGAATACGGTATATTTGGGAATGCAAGGAACAGCAACTTCTTTCCTGTCAGATGTTAATAAAGCATTAAAAGAACTTTATACAGGAGAATATACGGTAGAAAAGACTGCGGAAGAAATAGACTTGGCATGGGACAGAGAAACGTGGGAGGAATAATTGTTATGAAGAGACCACAGATTAGATTTAGGAGTTTCTATGCAAAATTAGTAATTATGTTTTTACTTATGGGAATGATTCCTTTTTTGTTTATGGGAATGATGATCTATAACGTATATTCAAATACCATGTATGAAAATATTCTTGGAAATTTCTCTATGACAGATCAGATTATGGCAAAGAATATTTCTGACCTTATATCTGAACTTTCTGATGATACGGAATATATATATAAGAGCAGTGTATCTGATTATGATTACTTTTATGAATTATTTGAAGATACAGAGATGTCTGAGACGGGGCGGAATGCAATGATTACAAAAGTTCTTCGGACGATTCTGTATATGAATGAGGCTATAGATCATGTATTTTTTGTTACTCCGGATGGAAAAATTTATTCTTCTATGAAAGCACCAGAATTGCTAATTAATGAGTATGAAATGCAGGACTGGTATAAGAGACATTATTTGGCTGCTTCCAGAGATGTACAGATTATGCCGACTCACGAAACAAAATATTATAGAAATTCAGAGAAAAATGATTTTACAATTTACAGGAATATTATGAATACGTCTACAATCCAAAAAGCAGGATCAGAAGTATTAGGAACTTTGTTTATTGATATTTCGGCAGATTATTTAAAAAAAATGTTGACACAAGAAAGCTATGGTACGAATCATGAGATATACGTAGTGGATTCTGTTTCCGGGAGATATATTTATCATTCACAAAAACAGTATGAAGGCATAAATGCTCAAAATGATGGAATTCTCTTGGATGACATGAAAAATAATGAAGATGGATATCTGGAAAAGAAGAAAGAATGTCTTGTATATCAGAAGATTGATGGTACAAATTGGATTGTTATTGATAAGGTAATACCTGGAACAATAGAATCAGCTTATAAGATGATAAGAAACACAACAATATTGTTGATTGTAGTCGGTGTGAGTTTATTGTCTATTTTATATTTGTATTATTCAAAGAAATTGAATAAACCTGTACAGATGTTAAAGGAAACCATGAGTTGCATTGAGAAAGGTGATCTGGATACGAGAGTACATATTCATTCAAATGATGAATTTCAGGACATTGGAAATGGAATGAATCAGATGGCTAAGAATCTGAGCAAATATGTTCAGAAAGCATATGTTGCGGAAATCAGACAGAGAGATGCAGAACTGGAAGCTCTGAAAACGCAGATTCAGCCACATTATTTATATAATACATTGGATGTTATAAGAATGTCTGCAATTACAAATGATGACATGATTGTAGCGACTATGATTGACAGTTTGTCAGGACAGTTGAAATATTTGATTGGAACAACAGGTAAGATGGTTATGTTGCAACAGGAAATAGCGTGTATTTCTAATTATTTTAAATTAATTGAGGTACGATATGATTCTCGCTTCTCTCTGAGTGTGGAAATACCAAAAGAATTGTGGAAATGTAGAGTTCCACATTTAATTATTCAGCCGGTGGTTGAGAATGCAGTCAAGCATGGTCTTCGTCCAAATAAGGGATCCGGAGAAGTTGTGGTACAGGCAAAACAGAATATGGATTTCCTTGAAATTACAGTTATGGACAATGGCGTAGGGATGAATAAAGAGAGGCTGAAAGAAGTTCAGGCACTTTTAAAAAGTGATGACAGAGTGGAAAAAGAAGATATCAAAGGAATGAGTATAGGAGTAAAAAATGTTTCTGACCGTATCAAACACTTATACGGAAATGAATATGGACTGGAAATTGATGCATATGAAGGAATGGGCACTATAGTGAAGTACTGGCTGCCACTAATCTGGGAGGATATTTAAGATGTACAGAATTGTAATTGCTGATGATGAGCCACTAATTATACGCGGACTGAAAAAGATGATGAAATGGGGAGCGATGGATACAGAGGTTGTCGGACAAGCTGAAGATGGAGACCAGCTTTTAAATCTGTTGGATACTCTGGAACCAGATATTATTATATCGGATATCAGTATGCCGGAAAAAACCGGGCTAGATGTTTTAAAAGAAATAAGTAAACGTAAACTAAAAACAAAGGTTATTTTTCTGAGTGGATTTCAGGAATTTTCTTATGCGAAAGAGGCTGTAACATACGGAGCAGTAGATTATCTTCTTAAACCTGTTTCTGTAGAAGAACTGGAAAGTGCTATTAACAGAGCGAAGAATCAAATTATTCAAGAACAGCCAGAGGCAGTCTGGAAAATTGAACAGCAGAATGTAGAAAATGTTTTTAAAGAGATGAATACTTTTCCGGTAAAAAGAAAAAAAAGAAAATTGCATATCTCACAGGAATTATTGAATGAAGGAAAATATTTTGCAGGTATTTGCTTTGTTCTGAAAGGTGACCTGGTGCAGAGAATACAGGATAGTAATCGCTTTGAATTAATGAGATTTGCAGTTTTTAAGGAAATTGAAGAATATCTGGAAGAGAATAGAAATGGATTTGTGACTAAAAGAAGTGAGAATAGCAGCAATATCATATTGGCATTGCATTCAACAGATACTCAGAGGGAAATCGAAGCAATTATATTTAGAATTAGAGAAATCATCCATGGGAAATATGGAGTAGAGCTGGTTGTTGGAATCGGAGAAATTACAACGCAGGCAGATAAAGTGGAATATCTTTATAAAACTGCCAAATTTTCTGCGGGTATTTATTACTTTACACAAGAGGATACAATTTATTACGAAAATATAGAAAGAGTATATAATTATTCTTTTGAAGAGTTTGAAAAGAAGTGTAAAGAACTGACTCAGAAGATATTGGGACATGATGAAAACTGGAAGGAATCCTTTGATGAAAGTTTGAAAATTATAAGAAATCTCCACTATGGAAGTTGTTATGCAGTGGAAAGCAGGTGCATTATTCTGGCAATGAATGTATGTCATGATTTGTTGGAGTGTAAGGTGATTGATGAACAAAACAGAGAAAAACTGGAACGGGAAGTAGAGGCGCTCAGAGGACAGAATACATATGAGGAGCTGAAGAAAAAATTTAAGAATATTATGGAAAGATTTATAAGTGAATGTGTATTCTGTAAAGGTAGTCAAGAGAACGACTCAATCTTTAAAGTAAAAGAATATATATTAGAACATTTCAGCGAAGATATTACATTGGAAAAAATGGCACAGATGGTTTATATGAATCCGTATTATTTCAGTGCTTTTTTTAAGAAAGAAACAGGTGAGAATTTTAAGGCATATTTACTGGAGGTCAGAATGAAAAAAGCATTACAGTATCTGATGGAAACAGATATGAAAACATATGAGCTTGCCAGTTTAGTTGGTTATAAGGATGTGCGGACTTTTACGGATAAATTCAAAGATTTTTATGGATACAGTCCTGCAAAATATAAGAAAAACCACAGATAATTTTACGTGGGATTTTTAATTGAAAAGAGCGGTATTATTTGGAAGTCCCACTTAAATTGTTGTAAATATACAAAGGGTATGCTATAAACATCATATGAAATATACCGAATCACTAAAAACACACAAAGGAGGAAAAGGAATGTTTAAAAAAGTAGTATCCGCAATTATGGTTGCAGCAATGGTGGGAACGATGGTAGCACCAGTAAGTGTATCCGCAAAAGATGGCGGAAAAACAATTGAATTATGGACTTGTTGGACAGAAGGTGCAGACACAGAAAAAGCAAGTCAGGAAATGATTGAGAAGTGGGAAGAGGAAACTGGGAATACAGTAAATCAGACAAATTTCACATATGACATGCTTCACGAAAAAATTCTGACAGCTGCTGCGGGTGGAAATGTACCAGATTTAATTTGGGGGCTTCCAGAATATGTTGGCGAATTCTATAATATGGGAATTGTAGCTGATCTTACAGATAAATTCAATGAATGGGAAGACAAAGATGCTCTTTCAGATTCTGTTGTAAATGCAATGACGATTGATAATAAGATCGTTGGTATTCCATACGAAATGACAGTTCGTGCATATCTCGTACATGATGATGATCTTAAAGCTGCCGGTATTGAAACCCCTGCAACATGGGAAGATTTACTTGCTCAGTCGGATTACTATGATAATAATGGCAAATATTTGACAGAGCTTGCATGTACAGGTGTTCGTGCTTCTCAGGAACTTTTGGTTTATCTTGCACAGTATGGTCTGGAAATTGCATCTGCACAGGATGATGGAAAATACAAAAATACATGGAATGACAACAAAGATGAACTTGAAAAAGCAACAAAAGTATTCCAGTTCTATCAGGATTTAATTGATAATAAAATTATTGATTCCAGTTCTAAAAACTGGGGGTGGGAAGAAACAGACGAAAACTTTGCAACAGGAATCACATCAACATATGTAACTGGTAACTGGCTTGCAGAGAGAGAATCTTCTAATCCGGATACTATGGGTGATGTATCTGTAGCTCCGATTCCATATCCATCTGATGGACAGCCTGCTACATACATGGAGTGTAAACCAATGTTCGTTATGGAAGGCAGTGAGAACAAAGATGAAGCATTTGATCTTGCAACTGCATTCTGCAGCAAAGAATGGCAGGAAGCAGCATTTGCTGACAGATCTCCACGTTCTGACGTATCCACAGATTCTAAATGGAGCAAGGACTTCTCAGCACTGGCTGATACAGGTGTAACATTCCCTCCTGTAACATTAAGTGGAATCAATCAGGCAATGGTAGACTCTATTGCCAAGGTTCTTCAGGAAGGTAAAACAGCAGAAGAAGCAGCTTCCTGGCTGAGCGATGCAGTAAATGCATCCTTACAGGAAAATGGAGAACTGAGCGAATAAACGTTTAAAAAGAAATGCTGGAATGTGAAAGCATTCCAGCTTTTCTTTTCTGAAAATGTTGAGTTAGGAGGCTACATATGTCAAATTTACTGAAAAAAACGGACGGAAAACTGACAAGAGATCAGCAGGCAAGAAGATATGCGTTGGTCATGTTATTGCCGGCTCTTATTTTCCTTGCCTGCCTGATTGCATATCCTCTGGGAAAAGTTCTCCATGATGCTTTTTCACATGTACATCTGATAAATAAGAGTATGACAGGTTTTGCTGGTTTTGATAATTTTAAAAAAGTAGTATCGGACGAGCATTTTGCACAGGCAATAAGAAATACCATTTTTTGGACTGTATTTTCTGTAGCAGGTGAATATATTATGGGTATGCTTACTGCAGTTTTATTAAATCAAAAATTTAAAGGAAGAGCAATCTTCCGTACGTTGGTATTTATTCCATGGCTGGTTCCAATTATTGTTGCAGGTATGACATGGGATTGGATGTTAAACCCGGATTTTGGTATTATCAATTATTTACTTTTGAAAGCAGGGTTGATTTCAGAGAAAATTAATTTCCTTGGTGATTCCAGATATGCAATGGCAACTGTTATATTTGTAAATATTTGGAGATCTTTCCCTTATTATACAATTTCTTTCCTGTCTGCAATGCAATCGATTCCTGCAGATCTGAATGAAGCGGCAGCAGTAGATGGTGCTGGAATGTTTACAAGATTCTTCAAAATCACTTTACCGCAGTTAAAATCTGTATCACTTGTAATTGTGTTTATTCATATTATCTGGACTGCAATTAACTTCGACTTTATCTGGGTTATGACAGAGGGTGGACCTAATTATGCAACAGAGACACTTCCTATTATGATTTACAGGTATTCGATGAAAACATTTGATGTTGGTGCTGCGTCTGCGTTGTCAACAATGATGTTTACTGCAATGTTTATTATGTTCCTTTTCTATTACAGGAAGAGAATGAAAATCAGTGATGATTTAAGCTAAAAAGGAGGAAAAGGAAATATGTTGAATAAAAAAAATCAGACGATTGTAAAAACCGTTTCATATATTCTTCTTATTATAATTGCAGTATATTGCGTATTTCCGTTTATTTGGATGGTAATTTCTGCATTTAAGCCAAAGGATGAGATTCGTACAGCAATTCCTTCCTTTGTTATTCATGCACCTACGTTGGAGAATTTTAAAAAGGTATTGTTTCAGGCTGGATTTATAAATTATATTAAGAATAGTTTTATCGTATCAGTAATTGCTTGTGGACTTTCTATGGTAATTGCTGTAATGGCCGGATATGCATTAAGTCGTTATTATAAACAGAGACTTGTAAAAATTTCTAACTTCGCAATGATGTTGTCTCAGATGATTCCTGGTGTTCTTCTGCTGGTTCCGTTATATATGATCATGCAGAAATTTCACATTTTGGAGACTTATCTTTGTCTGATTCTGGCATATACAACCTTTGTTATACCTCTTTGTACATTCATGATGAGCAGTTTTTTTGATACTGTACCGATGGCACTTGAAGAGGCAGCAGAGATTGACGGCTGTGGAAAGGCACAGACTATTTTCAAGATTATTTTACCTTTGTCTGTTCCAAGTTTAATTTCCACAGGATTATATGCATTTATTAATGCATGGAATGAGTTTATGTTTGGATATATTTTTATCTCTACTGATAAATATAGAACATTGACACCAGCAATTATGCTGTTTAAAGGTGCGAATACAATTGACTGGGGTGGTTTAATGGCTGGTTCTGTTATCGCGGTAATTCCTGTAACTGTAATTTTCTTGTTCCTGCAGAAATATTTCCTTGCAGGATTAATGAGTGGTTCTGTTAAGGGATAATAAATAGAAAATGGACCCAGAGGACAAATTAAAAATGATTTTAGATATAGAAAGTACTGGTGAGACATCATGAAGAGAATTGATATTAAAGAAAATAATTTAAACATGGTCTATGAAATTACAGATGAAAACGAGATCAAGTTATTACATTTTTCAACTTTACCATTTGAGGAAGAGGATATTAATTCCTGCGAAGGAACAGCTTCTTTCAGACCAGTAGAAGTTTTGCTTTCAGGTCTGAATCGTCCAGGTGAACGTCACGGAACAAAATATACCTATACTGCTCCTGGTTATCGTTTAAAATATAAAGATATGAAAGACTATCGAAATGAAACTGGAAGAAAACTTGAAATTTTAATGGAAGACAAACCTACGGGACTGGAGGTTTGCAGTAACATTCAGTTCTATGATGGAATCTCTGTGATTAGAAGCTGGACTGAGTTAAAGAATAATGGAAAGGAAGACCTTGGGGTTGAATATGTATCTTCTTTTGCATTACTTGGTATTGATAAAGAAGGGCTTTTAAGTACAGATCAAAAACTGGAAGTTTTGATTGCGCGCAATGCATGGCAGAAAGAACTAATCTGGAATCGTTTCAGCATGGACCAACTTGGAATGTCCATTTCACAGCCGGATAAAGTAAGGCGCTCTTCTCAGACAATTAGTGTTGGAAATACTGGAAACTGGTCGACTAAGAATTATCTTCCTATGGGTTGTTTGAAGAATAAGGAGACAGACTCTATTCTGTTTTGGCAGATTGAACAGAATGGATCCTGGTACTGGGAGATTAGTGATCAGGATGGACATATGTATCTGCAATTATCCGGACCTACGGAACATCAGTCTCATTGGTGGAAGAATCTGAAACCGGGTGATACTTTTAAAAGTGTTCCAGTAAGTATCGGTTCTGCGTGTGGAGATGTGGAAGAGGCAGCTGGGGAACTCACGAAGTATCGTCGAGCTATCAGAAGAAAGAATGAAGATAATGAAAAACTTCCGGTAATTTTTAATGATTATATGAACTGTCTGTGGGGAGACCCTACGACAGAAAAAGAAATTCCATTGATTGACAAAGCAAAAGAAGCAGGATGCGAATATTTCTGTATTGATTGTGGTTGGTATTCTGCTGGCTTCTGGTGGGACGGAGTTGGAGAATGGTTGCCATCTAAAGAAAGATTTCCAGGTGGTTTAAAGGAAGTCATGGATTATATCCGTTCAAAAGGAATGATTCCTGGGGTATGGCTGGAACTTGAAGTTATGGGAATCAAATGTCCTAAGGCAGATAAAGTTCCGGATGACTGGTACTTTATGAGACATGGAAAAAAGGTTTATGATAGAAGCAGATACCAGCTTGACTTCCGTAATCCGGAAGTTATCGCTCATGCGACAGAGGTAATTGACCGCCTGGTAAATGAATATGGTGTTGGATATATTAAGATGGACTATAATATTGAACCTGGAATTGGTACAGAACTGAATGCGGACAGTGCGGGTGATGGACTTCTCGGACATAATCGTGCATATCTGAAATGGCTGGATGAAATTTTTGCAAAATATCCGGATTTGGTTATTGAGAACTGCTCAAGTGGTGGTTTGAGAATGGATTATGCGATGCTTTCACGTTATAGTATCCAGTCTACCAGTGATCAGGAAGATTATGTAAGATATGCTACAATTGCAGCAAATTCTCCAATGGCATTAACTCCTGAGCAGGCGGCCATTTGGTCTTATCCCTTGACCGAAGGTGATAAAGAGGAAGTTATTTTTAATATGATTAATGCAATTTTACTTCGAATTCACCAGAGCGGTCATCTTGTAAATCTGAGTCAGGAAAGATTTGATCTTGTAAAAGAGGCAATTTCGTATTATAAAATAATTCGTGGAAATATTAAAAATGCAGTACCGTTTTGGCCGTTAGGTCTTTCTAAGTATCGTGATCCATGGGTAAGTATGGGATTAAATGCTGACAAAAAAGACTATGTGGCTGTATGGAGAAGAAATAGTCAGACGAGTTTTGCAACAATTCCTGTTACACATAGAAAAGGACAGGAGTTGAAAGTAATATGTGGTTATCCGAAAGAGGAACCTTGTGATTATAAGTGGAATAAAGAAGCTGGGGAATTAACAGTTGAACTTCCGAATCCGGTCAGTGCGAGACTATTTTGCCTGGAAGAAATATAAAAATACTTATAAAGAGATTAGATAAAAGTGGATATTAAAAAATAAAAACAGGGGATTTATTGTATTTATCAATAAATCCCCTGTTTTTATTGAGTTTTTGAATTTTTGATCCTCATTTGAAAAGAGTATAATGGAAGATAGAGCAAATAAAATTTGTAAAAAATATCAAGGTAAAGGTAGGTGAGAAAAATGTATTATGTTGGAATTGATATTGGATCGACAGCTTCTAAAACGGTTGTGACTGGTGATAAGGAAATTAAATTTGTGCTTCCTACAGGTTGGAGCAGTAAGGAGACGGCTTCGGAAATAGCAGAGAGGCTTCTGAAAGATGGGATTAATGTAAAGGATGAGGAGGTTCGAGTAGCCGCTACAGGGTATGGACGTGTGGCGGTGGATTATGCGGATTTTGTGATAACGGAGATTACGTGTCATGGAAGAGGCGGAAGAGAAATGGCGGGAAATGACTGCGCTATTATTGACGTAGGCGGTCAGGACACGAAGGTAATTCTGGTAGAGCAGGGGATGATCCAGGATTTTCTTATGAATGATAAATGTTCTGCAGGGACGGGCAAGTTTCTGGAGATTATGGCGAACAGGCTGGGAGTTACGATTGAGGAATTATTTGAACTGGCCTCACAGGGTAATGCGGTACCAATCAGTTCGCTATGTACGGTGTTTGCGGAGTCTGAAGTGATCAGTATGATCGGAGAGGGACGAAGCAGGGAAGATATTGCGGCGGGAGTGGTTCATTCTGTGGCAGAAAAGGTTGCTCAGCTTGCAAGGAGAAAACAGCTTCCTGGGACAGTGATTCTTACGGGAGGACTGAGTGAATGTCCGTATTTTGCAGGGATTCTCTCGGAGAAACTGGAATGTAATGTCAGTGCTATGAGAGACGGAAGGTATGCAGGAGCACTTGGCGCGGCATTACTTGCAAGAGAGAAAACGAAATAAATGAAATAAAACTATATAAGAAAGAGAGGTACATATAAAATGGAAGTAATTAAAGATTTACCTGAAGTATTTGAGGAGTTTGCAGAGCAGAGGAAGAATTCATTTCTTGCAATTAAGAAGATTAAGGACCAGAATATTCCGGTTATTGGTTCTTACTGTACGTATTTTCCACAGGAGATCGCGATGGCGATGGGTGCGGCTTCTGTAGGTTTATGTTCGATGTCTGATGAGACGATTCCGGTGGCTGAGCAGACACTGCCGAAAAATCTCTGCCCATTGATCAAGGCAAGCTATGGTTTTGCAGTGACGGATAAATGTCCATTCTTTTATTTTTCAGATGTTGTAGTTGGAGAGACTACCTGTGATGGTAAAAAGAAAATGTATGAGTTTATGTCTGAGTTTAAAGATGTATTTATTCTGGAACTTCCGCATAAACAGACAGAGGCTGCATTGCAGTATTGGAAGAGTGAAATTATCCGATTCAAGGAATATCTGGAGAAGAAATTTGACGTGGAAATTACAGAGGAGAAACTGCGTGAAGCAGTTCGTATCAGTAATGAAGGACGTCGCGCATTGAAAGATTTCTATGAGTTGATGAAAATGGATCCGGCACCGATGAAAGGAGAAAATCTTTACAATGTTTTGTATGGAACAACCTTTAAATTTGACCGTTCTAAGGTTCCGGCAGAGATTGATGCACTGACAGCGAAGGTAAAAGAAGAATATGCAGCAGGCAAAAATGAAGGAAAGAAACATCGTATCCTGATCACAGGATGTCCAATGGGCGGAGCTACGATGAAAGTTGTGAAGGCCATTGAAGAAAACGGCGGCGTGGTTGTTGCTTTTGAAAACTGTTCCGGTGCAAAGAGTGTGGACAGACTGATTGATGAGAGTGATCCGGATATCTATGAGGCAATTGCGAGACGTTATCTGAATATCGGATGTTCAGTTATGACTCCGAATCCGAATCGTTTTGAGCTTCTGAATGAGCTGATTGATGAATATCAGGTAGAGGCAGTTGTGGAGATGACTTTACAGGCCTGTCATACATATAATGTGGAAGCCGGTAAGGTTGGCAGATTTGTAAGGGAAGAAAAGAAGATTCCGTATCTTCATGTGGAGACTGATTATTCTCAGTCGGATGTGGGACAGCTGAATACACGAATAGCTGCGTTGATCGAGATGCTGTAATTCAGGAGTGGGGTATGTGTATTTCTGTCAGTAGAGAAAGCTGAGTGTTAATATCCACTGGACGAATACATTTATCCACTGTGAATTATGTTTTGGTGAATAAGCTCAGAAAATACAAAGTAAATAATAACAGAAAAGGCATGCAAATCTTTTAAAAACAGAAAGAGTTTGCATGCTTTTTGCATTGCAGGAAAGATTAAGAAATGGTAAAGTAAATGCTGTGCTATAAAATTAAAAATAGGATTTTACTATAAATAAGTGGCAGTTACGGAGATTAAGGATAACGCTGCGAATGAAAAACCTATGAAAAATTGAGGGAAAGAAGGAGAATTTTACTTGGAAAAAAATAATCAAGGTACGCGGGAGGCGAATTCACTGGGACAAAATCCACTTGGTGTAGCACCGATGGGTGGACTGATCGCAAAGTTTGCGATTCCTGCGATTATCAGTATGCTGGTCAGCGCAATGTACAATATTGTGGACCAGATTTTTATCGGACAGGGTGTGGGAATGCTGGGAAATGCAGCTACCAATGTGGCATTTCCTGTTACGACGATTGCCACTGCACTGGCGTTGCTTCTGGGAATCGGAGGTGCGTCGAATTATAATCTGGAAATGGGAGCAGGACGGGAGAAGAAGGCCAGTGGGATTGCAGGTACGGCTTTATCTTCACTGGTAATCAGTGGTGTGATTCTTGCGGTGATTGTTCTGGTGTTTTTGAAACCGTTGCTGATATTGTTTGGGGCAACTACGGATGTGATGCCGTATGCGGTTGATTATACAGGAATTACTGCATTTGGACTTCCGTTTTACATTTTGTCTGTTGGCGGCAATCATGTTGTCAGAGCGGACAGAAGCCCGACTTATTCTATGACTTGTATTATGATAGGTGCGGTTATCAATACGATTCTTGATCCATTATTTATTTTTGTATTTGGATGGGGAATTAAGGGCGCTGCATGGGCAACTGTGATTGGGCAGATCGTTTCTGGAATTCTGGTAGTTGTATATTTTTGGAAATTCCGAAATATGAGTCTGACAAGTGAGATGCTGAAACCGAAAATGAGATACCTGAAGGCAATTATTTCACTGGGGCTTGCTTCCTGTATTAACCAGATTGCCATGGCAATTGTGCAGATCGTGCTGAATAATATTCTGCGTTATTATGGTGGAAATTCGGTTTATGGAAGTGATATTCCGATTGCGTGTGTTGGAGTTATTTCTAAGGTAAATCAGGTATTTATGGCTATCTGCATTGGAATTTCTCAGGGAAGTCAGCCAATCTGGGGATTTAATTACGGAGCGAAAAAATATGACAGAGTTCGACAGGCGTATTGTTATTCTGTAACTGCCTGTACGGTAATCGCAACGATATTCTTTTTATGTTTCCAGCTGTTTCCACACCAGATTGTGGGGATTTTTGGAACAGGAAGTGATCTGTATTTCCAGTTTGCGGAATGTTATCTGAAAATCTTTATGTTTATGACATTTGCAAATGGAATTCAGCCAATGTCATCCGGATTCTTTACATCTATTGGAAAAGCGAAGCTGGGTATTGTTATGTCGCTGACACGACAGGTAATTTTCCTGTTGCCATTGATTGTTATCTTCCCGTTATTTATGGGAATTGATGGTGTGATGTATGCAGGTCCGATCGCTGATGCTGCGGCATTTGTGCTGGCGATTGTGTTTGCCAGAAGAGAGTTGGCGAAGATGTGTGGAGTAGAGGCGTAAGATACTTAAGAAATATAATAGAATAGCAGGAGTTTAACCGAATCAAGTAGCGAAAGCGGATGGCGAATATCCGATTGATTGTTATAAAAGCATATAGAATAAGAAATTTTTTATTTTAGTAAAAGAAAAAGTCCTTCTGAGATTAACGAGATAAGAATTTATCTGAAGCATCTGGAAGGACTTTTTAAATAAGAGGGTATTTTTAAGTTGCTTTCGATACATAGTTTTACACGGAATAACTGTTATGCAGTTTATTCGGAGAGACTTACTTGATTCGGCTAAAAAATATCCTGCTGTGTAAGATTATAAAACTGATCGAACAGTTCCACCTGGAAACTTCCAGGACCGGAGCTGTTTTTTTCTGCTTTTTCCCCGGCAATGCCAAATTCTGTAGCAGCAGATACGGCAGCAGTGAACGGATCGGTAACTGCCAGATAAGTAGCACAGATCATTCCAAGCATACATCCGGTTCCGGTAATCTGCGACATGGCAGGAGTGCCGCGCATAATGAATGTACATTTGTCGGCTGAGACAACCATATCTTCTTTTCCGGTAATAAGGAGTGTGGTGTTCCACTGAGCTGCTTTTTCCTGGAAGAGTTCCAGCAGGTGGGAACGGTTGGCGTCTGTGAGAGTATCCTGTGTACCTGCGTCGATACCGATCGCGTGAGCGGTCTGTCCGGACATCGCAAGGAGTTCGGACATATTTCCTTTTAGAAGTTCTGGCATATGAATGTTCATAAGTTTTTGCGCAAATTCATAGCGAAGAGTACTGCATGCAGTTCCTACCAGATCGAGCATGACTGGAATATGAATACTGCCGGCAGTTTTTAAGGATTTCGGCATGGACGCCATACGGGCATCGGTGATGTTCCCGAGGTTTAATGCCAGTGCCTGCGCGTGGCTGGTGATTTCGGCTACTTCCGCAGGGTGTTCTGCCATGATTGGGCGGCCTCCTGCCGCCAGGATGATATTGGCACAGTCATGGATAGAAATCGGATTAGTGATGCAGTGAATCAGCGGCTGTGCTGCTCTGGTGAGTTGTCTGGTTCTTGTCTGATTTTCGATCATATACTTTTGCTCCAAGGCTTTGCTGAAATTTGGCAAGCATTCCTGAGTGGCTTAATGCTTTCAGGAAGAAGTAGGCGATGGTACCGCCCATGCAGGTTGCTGCCAGAAACATTGGTGTGTAAAAGAATGCGTTCAGTCCACTTCTTCCCATAAGAAATGCCATGACAGGATAGGAAACCAGAGAACCGATAATACCGGTTCCGAAGATTTCACCGATCACTGCGCAGATGATTTTTCCATGGGATGCGCGGTAGAAAACACCGGATAAAAATGCACCGAATACGGCACCTGTCAGTGCCAGTGGTGGGATACCCATAAACATCATACGGATAATTCCGATGAGAGTGGCACACAGAAGTGAATACCATGGTCCCAGAAGTACGGAACAGACGATGTTGATCAGGTGTGCGGTCGGGCACATTCCCTCGATTCTCAGAATTGGTGAAATGACTACGCCGATGGCAACCATCATGGCGAGCATAACCATTCGGAATGTTTTTGCTCTGTCTGTGTTCATTGTGAACCTCCTTAAGTTGTAGAATATAAAAAATCTGCCGGAATAATACACTGGCAGATTTCGATTCATTCATACATTCCCTACGCTGGCATTATCCATATCAGGTGCGGTCGAAGATATATCTTCCTCTCAGCCTGTCACACAGGCTCCCGTTGTTATTATCCATATGCAAATTTTTTACTGCTGTTAGGGTAACACAACAGTATGGAAAAGTCAATGAGAGATGATTGTAACTGGTTTTGGTTCGTGTTACAATTTAATACAAAAGAAAACTATAGCATTTCTATAAAAATCTATGTCAATTATTATAGTAAAATTTTCAGAAAATAAGATTGACGGAAGTTGACTTGTACAACATAATATAGATATAAACACTGTTCAGATAAATTTCGTACAGTAAAAACGAAATAAATGGAGGAATTTTTACATGAAGGTATTAAACTATGGTTCATTAAATGTGGATTATGTATATTCTGTGGACCACATTATTGTAGGCGGTGAGACTCAGCATTCGTCTAAGCTGGAAGTTTTCAGCGGCGGAAAGGGACTGAATCAGTCTATTGCTCTGGCAAAGGCGGGAGTTCCTGTTTATCATGCCGGGATTGTTGGAACAGATGGGGATATCCTTCTGGATGCATGTAAGGAAGCAGGGGTAGATACCAGATATATCCGCAGAATGCCGGTAAAAGGCGGTCATACCATGATTCAGGTGGATAAGAATGCGCAGAACTGTATTATTCTTTATGGTGGAACTAATCAGATGCAGACGAAGGAATTTGTGGATGAAGTTCTGGCAGATTTCGGAGAGGGCGATTACCTGATTTTACAGAATGAAATCAATATGCTGGACTATATTATTGACCAAGCTTATGAGAAAAAGATGAAAATTGTAATGAATCCGTCACCGTTTGATGATAAGCTGAGTACCTGCGATCTTAGTAAGGTGTATCTGTTTCTTTTGAATGAAATTGAAGGAGAGCAGATTACCGGATTTAAAGATAAAGATCAGATTCTGGATGCCATGGCAGAGAAGTTCCCGAATGCCCGCTTCGTACTGACATTGGGCAGTGATGGGGCAGTTTATTATGATGGGAAAGAGAAAGTTTTTCAGGATATTTTTAAGGTAAAAGCGGTGGATACTACGGCGGCCGGTGATACGTTTACAGGATATTTTATTGCGGCAACTATTGAAGGAAGAAGCATTCAGGAAGCTTTGAGAATGGCTGCAAAGGCATCTTCCATTGCAGTTTCAAGACCGGGAGCGACACCGTCTATTCCGGAAATTGGAGAAGTAAAAAAGGAGCTGGGAATCAATTAACATCAATTAACCGTATAACCAGAAAATTTAACCGAATCAAGTAAGTCCCCTGCGGGGGGGGTGCGAGGAGCAATAAGCAGTGGGTGGGACTTGCTTGTATCAGGAGGGGTATAGACCCCTCCTGATAAACTGCGGAGCAGTTATTCGGTGTAGAGCCACGTAGCGAAAGCGGATTGCGAATATCCGATTGACTGGAGATTGAAACACGATTATGTAACTGTACAGAAAGGCAGGTTAAATTTGATGAAACAGGAAAATTACATAAAGGGTATGATAATGATCATCCTGTCGGCGTTTTTCTTTGCTTGTATGAATGTGAGTGTGCGTCTGGCAGGTGATTTGCCGTCAGTGGAGAAGAGTTTCTTCCGAAATCTGGTGGCGGCGGTGTTTGCGGCGATTATTCTGTGCAAAAATCGAACAGCACCGAAGGTTGATAAGAAATACTGGGGGCCGTTGATTCTTCGTTGTGTCTGTGGTACGTTGGGGATTCTTTGTAACTTTTACGCAATCGATCATTTATTAGTGGCAGATGCTTCGATTTTGAATAAGTTGTCTCCGTTTTTTGCAATTGTTTTTTCTTTCTTATTGTTAAAGGAGAAAATTAAACCGGCGCAGGCGGCATGTGTGGCGCTGGCGTTTATTGGGTGTCTGTTTGTGGTGAAGCCGGGATTTCATAATGCGGCATTGATGCCTGCACTGATTGGAGTGTGCGGTGGACTTGGAGCTGGAATTGCGTATACGATGGTTCGTGTGCTTGGGACCCATGGGGTGAAAGGCCCGGTCATTGTGTTTTATTTTTCCTTCTTTTCCTGCTTGTCGGTGGTTCCATGGATGGTATTTCATTTTACTCCGATGAGTATGAAACAGCTTGTCACATTACTGATGGCTGGGCTGTTTGCTGCAGGTGGGCAGTTTACAATTACGGCGGCTTATACTTATGCGCCGGCCGGAAAAATTTCTATCTTTGATTATTCACAGATTATTTTTGCAACGTTGCTGGGATTCTTTCTGTTTGGGGAAATTCCGGATAAATACAGTTTTACGGGATATGCGTTGATCATTCTCGCATCTTTGGGAACATTTATTTACAATATGAAGATGGCGAAAGAAAATGGTTGATGCTATTTTGGTGGTATAAAGTAGTGTAAGAGCTACGTTGCGAAAGCGAATGATTCCGCATGACATGGGAACAAAATGAGTAGGGGGATTTTGCGCTCTAGTGTCTTTGAGAATATTCCTTTATAATATGGAAGTAGAGAGAAGTAAATAACCATATGGGTTTAGGATTAATTATGAATGAACAGAAGAAATATATATTAAGCCGTCTAGCGGAACTGTTGCGAATTGACATTTTCTGTCAGTCAGAGGGAACTCTGGTGGGCTGTCAGAGAAATTCTAAATTAAATCCCATTTTCAGCAGTAAACAACTTAGACAGAAATTAATGAAAGAGGCAGATGGACAGAATCTGCCTCTTCTTCATAAAGAGGAAGACAGTATTTATTTTATCTGCGTGAAATCGGGAAAGAAGTATTATTTTGCAGGACCGTTAAGTCTGGGCGCAGTGGATCAGTTAGTCGATGACGGACATGGTGGAAAGACTGTAAATGATGATTATCGTATTGCATATCTGCGTGACCATATCCGCGAGATGGGAGAGGCAATCGAGGACGGTGTGGAACTTATGGGATATACAACCTGGGACTGTATCGACCTGGTAAGTGCATCCTCCGCAGAGTTAAAGAAACGTTATGGATTCATCTATGTAGACAGAAATGATGATGGAAGTGGAACTCTGGAAAGATATAAGAAAAAGAGCTTCTACTGGTATAAAGATGTGATTTCCAGTAATGGGGAGAAGCTATAAGCTGAACCCAACAAGACAGTTTGAAATGTAATGATAAACATAAAAATTGCGTGTCATATTCTCATTATTTTAAATGAGGTTGACACGCAATTTTTATGTTGTTAAAGCAATTCACTGCAGGCGGAGAATCCTGCAAGCAGGATTCCTTCCTGAATAAATTACATAGTATATTCTTCTGCGAACAGAATCGGTTTTACGAATTCAAGTTTTTTACCAAAGAATCTTGCGATGAAACCAACAAGAAGTGCTGCGATGATTGTTCCTTCTCGTACGCCATCCAGATGATATGCGAAAACAAATGACAGAACCGCTGCGATTACTGCCATGGAAACATCAAACATAACCTTGGTGCTGCCAAATTCGCGGTTCCATGTATTCACAATTGCACGTACGAAGGATTCGCCAGGAAGCATTGCAACGTTTGCCAGAACTTCCAGATATACACCAAATCCTAAAATAAGACATCCAATCAGAAGATATACAAATTTCATGACATAGGTTTCAGGATTTACAGATTTCAGAAGAACCATGGTAAAGTCAATGAAATATCCAAATAAGATGGAAATTGGTATCTGCAGAAGGTGCTCCAGCTTAAAGTTTTTACGAAGGATACAAAGCTGAAGAAAAATTAAAAAGATACTGAAAAATATGGTGAAGTTTCCAAGAGTAAATGAAAAATTCAGACTCAATACATAAGGGATGGATGAGATTGGAGAGGTTCCCAGATTAGCTTTTGTAATCAGGCTGACTCCAAGTGAGTTTACAAATAATCCAATAAAAAATATAAGATAGCGTTTTACTTTATTCAATATTTTTCTCCTCTTTTCGTTTTAGATTGTTATAGATTTGGGTAAACATTTTCATGAATGCCTCTCTGTCTGCCTCGGCAATTCCGTCAAATGCCTGTTCTTCGATTTTTTTAAATTCGTCAGATATTATTTTGATGGATTCTTTTCCCTGATCGGTAAGAAAAATGTGATAGCTTCTCCGATTTCCATTCAGTGTTTTTCGCTCAATCAGATTTTTTTCTTCCATGCGGTTAAGGATAGAAGTGAGGGATCCGGCTTCAATATGACATCCGGCGGCGATTTCTTTCTGGTTTGCACCATCGTGATGTTTCAGATAATCGAGCACCTTTGGCTGACCTAAGGTGAGACCAGTTGATTTGACATTTTCCATTAGCTTTTTTTGAATCAGCATCTGATTTGCCATTGACAGATAGTGAAATGATTCTTCCATGGGGGAATCTCCTTAAATATATTGTTATGTTTCGAACTGTTAGAATTGAAACGATTAGAATTATAACAATATAAAATGGGAATGTCAAGGGTATATTTGAGAGAATAAAACATTGCCAGAAAGTTGCAGGAATGATAAATTATAGTTGTTGTTCACTGGTAGAGAAATATGATATAGCAGTTCTTGATCTTTGTGGCCTGAAGAAGGAACAGGTTATGGATTTCGATGCATTTACTGCAAAAGTGCAGAAGGAGATTCTCTCATCCGGAAAGAGAAAAGAAATCTGTGGAAATAGGTTAATAACTAGAAAGGAAAGATGAGGAAAGAAAATGCAAAACGATTTATTTGAAAAGGCTCCTGTGCATAAAGCGTATTTCAGCTTTGCGTTGCCGGTTGTTTTCAGTATGGTGATCTCGCTGATTTATAACATGGCAGACACATACTTTATTGCAGGAACCGGAAACACAAATCTGGTAGCGGGTGTATCACTTGGCGCACCAATCTTTACACTGATGATTGCTCTGGGTGATATTTTCGGACTGGGCGGAAGCTCGGTGATTTCCAGATTATTTGGACAGAAGAAAGATGAAGATGGGAAGAGACTCAGCGTTTTCTGCTTTTATGGAGCGATTGTCTGCGGTGTGATCGTAGCTGCTGTTATGATGATTTTCAGAGCACCGATTTTACAGGTTCTGGGAGCAGATAGTGATACAATTGTATATGCGTCTCAGTATTATACATGGCTGGTACTTGGAGCACCATTTATTATTCTGGTGTATACACCGTCTAATCTGTTACGAACAGAAGGATTTGCAGTTGGTTCTATGACAGGAACAGTCCTGGGTGCAGTAGTTAACATTATTCTGGATCCGATTTTTATTTCTGTACTTGGTATGGGTGCGGCAGGAGCCGCAATCGCTACTGTTATCGGAAATATATGTACAGATATCTTCTATATTATATTCCTGCTGACAAAGAGTAAAAGACTATCAGCGAATCTGAAAGGATTTCATATCAGCGGGAAAGAATTGGGAGATATTTTTGCCATCGGAATTCCGGCGTCAGTTACGAATTTCATGCAGAGTTTTGGAATTGCTTTGATGAACAGATTTCTTCTGACTTATGGAAATGAAAAAGTGGCAGCAATGGGAATCGTCATGAAAATCAATATGATTGCTATGTTGATTTTGGTTGGATTCGCATTTGGCTCTCAGCCATTGATTGGATACAATTATGGAGCGGGAAATAAGAAGAGACTGCGGGAGATTCTGGCATTCAGCTATAAATTTGAATGTGCGGCAGGTGTAGTATTTGCAGCAGTTTTATGTCTGGCTGCACGTCCATTAATCTCTGCATTCATGGATGACAGTGGAATCGTCAGTGCAGGTGTTCCGATGCTACGCTTACAGCTTCTGGGAGCTGTGTTTACAGCAGTAACACTGGTAAGTACCTGTACATTTCAGTCTGCGGGAAAAGCATTGAATGCGTTTATCCTCTCAGTGAGCAGACAGGGCGTGATCTTTGCGGTAGTGATTTTTATTTTGTCAAAGACTGTGGGATATTATGGCGTATTGTCTGCACAGCCGGTGGCGGATTTCATTACGGCAGTTGTGGCAATTGTGCTGGTACGTACGAGTGTTTATAAAGAGATTCGGGAATAACAAAAGATATAAGCTATACTCCTGTGGGAGTAGGATAAGCATAACTTGGATGAGTTTATAATTGCTGATTTTTCTGGATTGGAAAAATGGAAGATCTATATGAAACAGGAAAGTGTAAAAGATGGAAGTACAGAAAGGATGAAACAGGAAAATGAATAATATTGTATCACGTTTATATTTTGCCAGTGATTATATGGAAGGCGCACATCCTGCGATTATGCAGAAACTGGTGGAGACAAACCTGGAGAAGACTGTAGGATATGGGTTGGATCCTTATACAGAGAGTGCGAAAGAGAAGATCAGAACAGCTTGTAATGCACTGAATGCAGATATATTTCTGCTGGTGGGTGGAACTCAGACGAATGCAACGGTGATCGATGCACTGCTGAAATCTTATCAGGGAGTTGTAGCGGCAGAGACAGGACATATTGCGACACATGAATCAGGAGCGATTGAATTTGGTGGTCATAAAGTACTGACATTACCGCAGAAGGATGGGAAAATCAGAGCGGCGCAGATTGAAAAAATGGTAAAGGATTTCTATGATGATGCCAACTATGAGCATATGGTAATGCCTGGAATGGTATATATTTCTCAGCCGACAGAGTATGGAACTTTGTATTCAAAAGAGGAGTTAACCGAAATCAGTAAAGTATGTCGGGCAAATCATCTGCCGCTTTATGTGGATGGAGCACGTCTTGCCTATGCACTGGCAAGTCCGGAGAATGATGTGACGTTATCGGATCTGGCAGAGCTTTGTGATGCATTTTATATTGGTGGTACGAAATGTGGGGCATTATTCGGCGAAGCGGTTGTGATTCCGCAGAAAGGATTGATTCCGCATTTCTTTACGATTATCAAGCAGCATGGTGCATTGCTTGCGAAAGGCAGGATTGCGGGGATTCAGTTTGATGAGCTTTTTACAGATGGACTTTATGAGAGAATTGGAAAACCGGCAATTGATGCTGCAGAGCAGATTAAAGAAGCGTTGAGAAAGTTTGGATATAAGCTTGCTCTGGATACACCAACAAATCAGATTTTTTGTATTGTGTCCAATGAGGTAATGAAAAAAATAGCCCAGGATGTGGAATTTGGATTCTGGGAGAAATATGATGAGACACATTCCGTGATCCGATTTGCCACAAGCTGGGCTACAACGATGGAAGATACGCATAAGTTGATTCGATTGCTGGATGATATTAGAAAATAAAAAATGATTAATTTACAGGCAGCACGAGAGCCATCGTGGTGCCTTTTTCATTGCTTCGGAGAACTTTGACCTGTCCATTGTGCTGTCTGGCAATTTCATTTACCAGTGCAAGCCCAAGCCCTGCACCGCCCATTGCCCGGCTGCGGGATTTGTCTACTCGGAAAAATGGAGAGAAAATTTTCTCCTGATTTTCCGGGGAGATGCCGATTCCGGTGTCGGTTACTTCTATTATTATTTACCGTCCATTCTGTAAATATATCTGCCCACTGGGTGCATTCTATTCCATCTTTAATAAAGTATCCGTTTTCCGCTACAGAATAGACCATGACAAGTGCATTCACTGTGGAAAATGTGCAAAAGCTTGCCAGATGGAAGTCAACCCTGTGGAAAATCCAAACAACCCGGAATGCATTCGCTGTGGAAGATGCAAAAAAGCCTGCCCGGCTCAGGCAATCCAGTGTGGGGTGAAACGCTCCTAAAATTATACCCGAACGGGACAGTGTTCATTTTAATCAATGAAATTATACCCGTTCGGGATTTTTTTGTTTAAAAACATTGAAATTATACCCGAACGGGATTAATATGTTTAATATGAGTACAATTGGAGATTATATAAAAAAGGAAAGAAAAAAAGCAGGACTGACACAGGAGGATTTCGCACTTCGTTCAGGTCTGGGACTTCGGTTTGTAAGAGAACTGGAGCAGGGAAAGGAAACAGTACGTCTGGACAAGGTAAATCAGGCATTGGCAATGTTTGGGAAAGAAGCTGTACCGGGAGAAAAGGAGGAATAACAGGTGGAGTCAGAATATAGAAAAGGATATGTATATATTCAAAGTCATTTTGCCGGAATCATTGCTGAAACAGAAGAAGGATATACGTTTGCTTATGATAAAGATTATTTAAACAGAGAGGATGCAGTTGCAGTAAGCCTGACGATTCCGTTACGTCAGGAACCTTATGAAACAACCATATTATTTCCATTTTTTGACGGATTAATCCCAGAAGGCTGGCTGTTAGGAGTAGTTAGCAGAAACTGGAAAATCAGCCAGAAAGACCGTTTTGGTCTGCTGTTGTCAGCATGCAGAGATTGTATTGGAGATGTATCTATCAGAAAGGAGAGGGCATGAAATGTTTATGTTGTGGAAAAACGATAGCAAACAGTGCTTCAGATGTGGAAAAAGAATGGTGCTGGCATAAAAGGTGTGTGAAGAAATTTTTCCAGACAGACAAAATGCCAGAACTGGATATTACAAAAGAGCAGTTGGAAATATTGGCGAATGAAACAGTAAATGAAGGTCTTACAGTTCCGGGAGTTCAGAAAAAACTGTCATTACATTTATCAACAGATCTTAATGCCAGACTTACAATTGTAGACTATCCAACAGGATATATCCTAAAACCGCAGACTGATGAATTTGACAGTATGCCGGAATTTGAAGATCTTGCAATGAGACTTGCAGAAACGATAGGGATTCAGACAGTACCTCATGCACTTATAAAAATGGATAAGGAGTATGCATATATTACGAAAAGGATAGACAGGGAAATATCAAAAAAGGGGACCCGGCTGTATGCAATGGAAGATTTTTGTCAGTTATCTTACCGATTAACACAGGATAAATATAAAGGTTCTTATGAACAGTGTGGAAGAATTATAAAAAAATATTCTGCGATGCCGGGACTGGATCTGTCGGAATTATTTTTACGAGTTGTTGGTTCTTTTGTTATGGGAAATTCTGATATGCATCTGAAAAATTTTTCCTTAAAAGAAACAGAACCTGGAAACAGAAAGTTTCAACTGTCAAAAGCTTATGATATGCTTCCTGTTAACGTGATTATGCCGGAGGACAAAGAACAGCTTGCACTTACAATAAACGGAAAAAAACGTAATATTCATAAGAAAGAGTTTCGAATACTGGCAGAATCCTGCGGAATTTTATTAAATGCTGCAGAGAATATGATAGCCAGAATATGTTCACAGGAAGATAAGCTTTTAAAACAGGTTGACGAGTCCTATTTATCATTAATACAGAAAGAACAGACAAAAGAACTTATTTCGGAACGAATTAAAACTTTAAAATAAACAGACCCGAACAGCAGGATTTTGCTGATATCAGAAAAGACAACTTATTTTATATTGATAAGACACTTTTCATAAAAGAATGGTGGGACAACAAAGACAGTGTCACATTGATTACCAGACCGAGTCGTTTTGGAAAAACTCTTACTATGAGCATGGTGGAGCACTTTTTCTCCACTAAATATGCGGATGAACCAGATATTTTTGAAGGATTGAAGATTAGTCAGGAGAAAACCTGTCAGAGCCTTAAGGGAACATGGCCTGTTATCAGCCTTTCTTTTGCCAATGTGAAAGAACCAAATTATGAGATGGCAAAAAAGCGTATCTGCCAGGTGCTGACGGATATCTATAATAAGAATCAGTTTTTATTGGACAGTGGGCTGCTTACAGAGGAAGAAAGACGATATTTTAAAGGTATTTCTACTGATATGGATGAGATTAATGCTACCATGGCATTGCATAAAATGTCTGATTTTCTTTCGAGGTATTATAAGAAGAAGGTTATCATTCTGTTGGATGAGTATGATACACCGATGCAGGAAGCTTATGTAGATGGATATTGGGAAGAACTGGTGTCTTTTACCCGCAGCCTTTTTAATGCAAGCTTTAAGACGAATCCGTTTCTGGAACGTGCACTTATGACGGGAATTACCAGGGTAAGCAGGGAATCTGTATTCTCTGATCTGAATAATCTGGTAGTGATCACGACTACTTCTGAAGCATATGCAGACAGTTTTGGCTTTACTGAATCGGAAGTATTTGAGGCACTGAAGGAGTATAGACTGGAAGCAAAGAAACAGGATTTAAAAAAATGGTATGACGGTTTTACTTTTGGAAAAATCCGGGATATTTATAACCCATGGTCGATTCTGAATTATTTAAAAACCGGAAGATTTTCCCCATATTGGGCGAATACCAGTAGTAATCGCTTCATTGGAAGTCTGATTCGCGAGAGTGGCAGAAAGCTGAAAATGCAGTTTGAAGACTTGCTGAATGGAAAGGAAATCCGCACAACACTGGATGAGCAGATTGTATTCAGTCAATTAAAGAATTCCGCTGAGGCAATATGGAGTATGTTGTTGGCGAGCGGGTATCTGAAGGTCACAGATCATAGAACAGATGAGAGAACTGGCAGAGATTTTTACAGTCTGGCATTGACAAACAGGGAAGTACATCTGATGTTTGAAAATGTAATTCATGACTGGTTTGCAGAAGTGACTGAGGATTATAATGATTTTATCACAGGACTGCTTAATGGGAATGTAGCTGCGATGAATAGCTATATGAACCAGGTAACAAAAACAATGTTCAGTTATTTTGATACAGGAAACAGAGCATCTGAAGCAGAACCGGAGAGATTTTATCATGGTTTTGTATTGGGGCTTATGGTTGAACTGGAAGGCAGATATAGTATAACATCTAATCGGGAAAGTGGATTTGGACGTTATGACGTACTCCTTGAGCCGACAGAAAAGACGGATGATGGAATCATCATCGAATTTAAAGTCAGAAATCCTGAGAAAGAAAAATCACTGGAAGATACGGTGAAAACAGCATTATTGCAGATAGAAGAGAAACAATATGCAGTAAGCCTTGAAGCAAAAGGCATTCCATCAGACAGGATTCGAAAGTATGGATTTGCATTTGAAGGGAAAAAAGTGCTGATAGGTGGAGAATAGGAGAACAAAAAATAGACTAAAAGCGATATAGTATGGCGCAGGTTGTAGAAATATGACTTGCGCCTGTTTTTAGGTGCGCCTTGTAGCGCACGTCTCTAATGGTGAAAATCATTTCGAGTTGTTTATTTTAACCAAATTAATATTGAGACGATGTATACGAAACCCAGAAAAGTGGAAGCTTCGCTCCCTTTCTGGAAGGAATCGTTGGTTCTCCACCATGATCGTAGACATAATCAAGTAATTTATTACTATCGTATCCGCGATCAGCTAATACATTGCTTCCGGTTATATTCACATGCTCGAGCAATGGAAGCGCGTAATTAATATCATTGCGCTGACCCTCGCTAATCATAAAATATACCGGATAACCATAGGTATCCACTACGGCATGGATTTTTGTGCTTGCTCCACCTCGGCTATGTCCGATTTCGTTTGGAGGCCCCCTTTTTTTGCACCTGCACTGTGCTGATGAGCCTGAACAATAGAAGCATCTATAGATAGTTCTGTTAGCTCAGCATCAAGGCTTAAAACACGGAAAATGTTATCGATGATGCCATCATCAATCCATTTTCGAAAACGGGAGTAGACGGTTTGCCAGGCACCATAACGTTCTGGAAGATCACGCCAGGGCGCTCCACTGCGGGCAATCCAAACAATTCCGTTAAGAATTGTCTGAGTACATTTTGGGGGGCGGCCCTGTTTTCCAGTATTTTCAGGTGGCAGTAAAGGAGCAATGCGATTCCATTCTTCATCAGTTAACTCGTATCGTCTCAACATAGTAAACACCCCTTTTTCTTTATTTTAACATGAAAAAGGGTATTAGAATATATGTTTTGTGCAACTTTTATTTTTCAAACACGCTCTAGTGCGGCTATTGCTAAATGAGAGAACCTTGTAAAAGTTGATTATTAAGCCATATTTTTAGATTACGTATAAAATCACGGTCAAAACTTGTGTGTTTGTTTTCTTTGCATGAAATAAGATAAAGGTTATATTCTACAGACGGGGCCAATGGAATTGCGACAAAATGAAAACGATTTTTATAATAGGAGATAATAGAATCGCTTCCGAAAGATATCCCGTCACCATGCTCAATGCCTAACATAACAGTTTCTGCGTCTCCGGTACGAATAGAGGAAAGAGGCATTTGCAATCCTGCCTGCTGGTATAAGCCAAAAAGCATTTGGTACATGAGACCAGCTTCATCATCGACGATTACCGGAAGATGAGAGATGTCCGGAATACGAAGTTTAGAAATATTTTTTGGAGCTGCGTCTTCATTAAAAAGGACATAAAGCTGTTCTTTTCGCAAAAGGTCGTATGTGAATTTTTGAGGATTGAAAAAATGCATTGAGTTTTTGTGGATTTTTAATATTGCGTAATCCAGCGCATCTTTACACAGGGAATCATGTAATTCTCGATAAGACATAGTATGTAAATGAACGTCAAGTTCTGGATGTGACATACAAAAATTACGAAAAAATTGGGGAATTCCTGCAGTATACATATTCGTCATCATACCGATGGAGAGAGCTTTTTGGGACTCACGGGAAAGACATCGCATTGCAGTAGTAAGAGAACGATAATTCTCTGCAATGGGACTGGCATATTGTAGAAAAGTCTTTCCAGCCTCGGTTATAGTTACTTTGCGTGTTGTCCGGGAGAAAAGAGCAACATGCAGTTCATTTTCCAATCGTTTGATTCTCTGAGATATAGTTGGCTCAGTTACATATAAATTTTCGGATGCTTTGGAAAAACTTCCGGTGTCGGCAACTTCAATAACATAAAGGATGTCCTGTAAATTCATGCAATACCTCCAAATTAATAGGAAATGACTATAAATAACAATATAAAACAATTTCTCTTTTTTCATGGATAAGCTTATAATAACATAAAAATTAATGTTTGTAAGGATGATTTGTAACAGACAGATGGTGATGGGGAAAGATTAATGCAGAATAAGAAGAGATATATACAGTTAATAGTTGGTTTTATTGTTCTTTTGTTCGTTGGCGTGGCTTATGCATGGTCATTATTTGTTGAACCGCTGGAACTGGAGTTTGGATGGAAAAGAGATTCTACTTCTCTTATATTTACGATTTCCATGATATGTTTTAGCGTAGGCAGTATATTAAGCGGATTGTTACTTAATAAATACAGCCATAAAGTGCTTTTACTGATATCTGGGATTACATTGGCCATTGGATTTATAGCATGTGCAAATGTAACTCAGTTGTGGCATATTTTTATTGCCTATGGCATTTTATGTGGCTTTAGTACAGGAGTAATATATAATGTTGTAATTGTTACGATAAATACCTGGTTTGTGGATCGTATAGGTTTTTCATCAGGAGTTTTATTGATGGGATTCGGAATAGGTAGTCTTTTGCTTGGATCGCTTATTTCGAAAACAAACGCAACATTTGGATGGCGGAAAACATTTTATATACTGGCAGTTTTATTTGGCGTAATTTTACTGATAGCTGTGGTTATAATATCGTCTGCAAATGGGAGCACAGAGTATGCAGAAGAAACAAGATTATCTTGTCAAATACAAGATATAAATATGTTAAAACAGGGATCGTTTTATGCATACTATATATGGGCAATGTTTGGAGCGGCAATAGGTCTTGGAGCAATTGGAAATGTTTCACCAATCGCTACCTCACTTGGAGCAGATACGCCACAGGTCATTTTAGCCACAGGAGCAATTTCAATTACCAATGGTCTTAGCCGGATTGTAGCTGGGATTTTGTATGACCGTTTAAAAAGAAGAAAAACCATGATGATTGTAACAGCGGCAACAGTGACGGGAGTTATACTACTAAATATCGCACTTAGAACGAAATCACTGGTGCTTGTCCTGGTCGGATTTCTTATTACAGGGGCTGGTTATGGCGGAATCGCAACATGTAATTCAGCTTTTGTTAAAAATAATTATGGAACAAGAAATTATGCCAGAAATTTTGGAATTGTATGCACCTTTGCGATACCGGCTTCTTTGCTTGGATCATATTTGCCAGGGATTATAATGACAGCAGTAAATTCATATAGTATGACATATTCTGTATTTATCAGTTTCGCTGTGGCCAGTATTATTGCTGTAATATTGGTCAGCCGATTGATTAATAAAGAGCAAGAATAAATATGGTTTTTCATAATATGAGAAAATAGATAAAAAATGTGAGGAGGGTTAAGTTTATGAAAAACACAAGAGAAATTGAAGGATACGTTCCAGTATTCCAGAAAACAAGCTATTCTATTGCATCTGCTGGAGGAAATATCATTTCAGTAATTATTAGTATGTTTATTTCTACATACATGACAGATTCTGTGGGAATTTCTGCAGCAGCAGTAGGAACAATGATGTTTATTTCCAGATTTCTGGATTTGGGAACAGATTTTTTAGTAGGTAGCCTTGTAGATAAAACTCGTACAAAATATGGAAAAGCACGTCCATGGATTCTGGCAAGTGTACCAATGGTATTTTTGTTTCTGATTCTGTTTTTCAGTACGCCGAAGTCTTTGAGCAGTACCGGAAAGTTGATTTATTGTTGTATAGTATATCTGCTTATTAATGCAGTTAGTTTTACTGTTTTTGTAATTCCACACACTGCATTGATCTCCAGAATGACATTAAATGCCTTGGAACGTCAGAAAATTGCTTCTTTAGCACAGATTTTTAATCAGGGAGGAGCAATTGCAGTTGTTACTTTATGGGTACCTCTTGTTGCAAAGGTTGGATATCAATGGACGGCTTGTATTTTTGGTGCAATTGGAGCGGTTATGATTTCTTTTGCATTTTTTGGAACGAGAGAAACTATAGATGATACAGTAGATAATACAAAAGAAAAAATAAAAAAAGGTTCCATTTAGTCAAGCATTTCAGTATATAGTAAAAAATAAATATTTTTGGCTTGAATTAATGCTGTTTTGTCTGGTTAATCTGATTAGTGCAAGTAGTCTTACCGTATCTAATTATTATTGCATTTATATATTCAATGATGCGAATAAGGTTTCTCTCCTTTCTGTTTGCACAATCATTCCGGCAATTATTATGAATATGATTTTGCCAACACTCATTAACAATTTTGGTAGAAGAAAAATTTTGATTTTCAGTGCAATCGGAATTGCGGTTTCTTCTGGAATTATGGGGCTTTTCCCGCTTTCACTTGTGATGGTTTGCGCTATGTACGGGGTAAAAGGATTCTTTATGGGAGGCATGTTTGCATGCTGCTACGCTCTGACAGGTGATGTAATTGATTTTGGAGAATGGAAATTTGGTGTTCGTTCCGAGGGTCTTGTAAATGCAGGTGTTTCTATTGGACAGAAATTAGGTCTGGGATTAGGACCTGCTATTGCAATGTGGATACTTGGAGTAGGTGGATATAATGGATTAGCCGCTACACAGACAGCAAGTGCGATGAAGGCAATTAGTTTTTCATTTAGTTTTCTTTCTGCAATTTTTGCAATTATTATGTTGTTTGTTGGTCTGGTGTATGATATGGATAAACATAGCGCACAGATACAGCAGGATCTTACAAAGAAACATAAATCAAACTAGTACAGCGAATATTTGATTGACTTTTTGCTGTACCAGAAGATATAAGAAAGGAATACGGGTATGCTTACATTTTCATATGAGCCAGTTTCAAAACGTATTACCAGAATATATGGTTTTTTGACGGAAATGATGTATTTGGTTGAAGGAGACGAGGAGGTTGCTCTTATTGATACGGGAAGCGGGCTTGGAAGTTTAAAAAAAGTAGTAGACGAAATTCTGCTGTTACATGGAAGTCAGGATAAATCGATAAAAGTTCTCTTAACACATGGGCATATTGACCATGCACTTGGAGCATGGGAATTTGATAAAATAGGAATTCCTGTATATATGAACAGAGTAGATGATTATGTTTATCGTACAAATTCACAAGATTCTTTTCGTGAGGCATTTATGCCATTAACAGATTTTGAAGGACATGGAGTCTATGAGAATGAAGATTATATTCCGGCCGCACCGCTAGAGCATTTTCATAATCTTACAGAAAATGATAGTTTTGATCTGGGAAATGTTACGATTACGGCTTATGAGTGTCCGGGACATACTAAAGGAAGTATGACCTTTTTGATAAAGGAAAATGACGGAGATAGTTATCTTTTTACTGGTGATGCAGGAAATGGATTTACGTTTTTATACCAGAATTATTCGACAAGCGTCGAAGAGTATGAGGAAAGTCTGAAATCTTTAAAAGAAAAAGTAGATGGCAGATATAATAAAATTTTGATTTCCCATGAAAAAGGGATGGAAGAAATGGGATTATTAGAAGATCTTATTGAAATCTGCGAAAAAATAAAGTTTGGAAAAACAGAAGAAATTCCTTTTACCTATAATGGATCAAGTGGTCTGATTGCACGTAAGCCAAATCCAGAATGTTCACAGGGAAATATTGTATTCCATAAGGATAGAATTTGGAAGAAAAATACAGTAATTAGTTAGTCTGCTTTGCATAAAAAATACCTGATGGTACTTGATCGCATTTTTAACATCTATATTAAAGAGGATAAAAGAGTAACCTAAGAAGGGTGTAGTATGGTGCAAGTTGTAGAAATATGACTTGCATCTTTTTTGTGTTAGAAGATTGATAGTTAATATGAAAGTTTATTCTATCGATGCTGATGTGTCAACAAGTTTTTTGGGGGGCAACTGTAATTATTACATTAGTCATAATTGCTGATATCTTTGTCGATCTTTTATATTAAAAGGATTAAAATAATGAATATTTTTGAAATTGCTAATAAATATAAATCATATCTGATAGAAAAAAGACGATTTTTTCATTTATATCCGGAAGTAAGTTTTAAAGAATATCATACATCTGCGGCTATTAAGAAAGAGTTGGATGATATGGGCATTCCGTGGGTATCTTGTGGGTATGATACAGGAATACTTGCAACAATTACAGGTGAAAAACCTGGTAAAACGATTTTGCTTCGCAGCGACATGGATGCGCTTGCTATACAAGAAGAAACAGGACTGGATTATGCCAGTCAGTCACAGGGAGTGATGCATGCCTGTGGTCATGACTGCCATATGGCAATGCTTCTGACAGCCGCACATATTTTAATGGATATGCGCAGTGAGCTACATGGCACTGTAAAACTTGCATTTCAGCCAAGCGAAGAACTTGCAAAAGGTGCTCTGAAAATGATAGAGGAGGGGGCACTTGATAATGTTGATGGCTGCTTTGGAATTCATGTCTGGTCTGATATCCCCAGAGGCCGGGTATATTGTTGTGATGGTACTGCAATGGCATCTTGTGGTCGTTTTTCTATTGATATTCAGGGATCTGGTGGGCATGGATCTTCACCTCAGTTGTGTATAGATCCTATAGTAGCAGCCAGTGCTGTGGTAATGAACATGCAGTCAATTGTAAGCCGTGAAATATCTCCTATGGACTCGGCATGTGTATCGATAGGAAAGATAACAGGTGGGATACGATTTAATTGTATTGCAGATAATGTTTGTCTTGAAGGGACGACTCGTGCATTCAGTAGAGAGGTTAGTAATGGATTTAAAAAACGGATTGAACGTATAGTGGAAAATACGGCGAATACTTTTCGAACTTCTGCTTTGATAAAATATGAGCAAGTTACCGATACAACAGTCAATAATCCAGTGATGGCTGAAGTAGTGAGAAATGCAGCAAGAATTGTGATATCGGAGGATTCACCTATAGAGATGCCGCCGATATCGGCCAGTGAAGATTTTTGCTATTTTCTTGAAAAAGTACCGGGCGCGATTGCATTGCTTGGTGTTCGTAATCCAGAATGCGGTGCGGTATGGCCACAGCATTCTAATAAATATCGTGTTGATGAAGATGTTCTCTTATCAGGGGCATTATTGCATGCAAAGGTAGCTCTTGATTTTACATCAGGACAGGTAGAATTCAAAGAAGCTCAAAATAACTTCAGGTAGTTTTTGACACTACCTATTATTAAGAGGAGGAATAATAAATGAATATAGTTGTAATTGGGGCAGGTGCTATGGGATGCCTATATGGTGCATATCTTAGCAGAAGTAATAATGTGGTTATGCTTGATGTATATGAACCACAGGTTAAGGCTATTAATGAAAAAGGAATAACAGTATACGAAGAAGATGGAACAGAACAACATTTTGATCATATAAAAGCATATAAGTCCGGCAGTTATACGCAGCAGGCAGACCTTGTAATCGTATTTGTCAAATCTACTTATACACAGGATTCTTTAATAGAAAACCGCAATCTTTTTGGAGAAAACACAATAGTGATGACACTTCAGAATGGTGCCGGGAATGACAGAAAAATAGCAGAATATGTAAGGAAAGAAAATATCATTATAGGTACCAGTAAGCATAATTCAGTAAATATGGGAAATGCAACAATTCGTCATAGTGGAACAGGAGTTACTACAATAGGCAGTAATTTAGAGGAAAATAAGAATCTTGATATAATCAGGCAATTGTTGGAAGATGCAGGGTTTAAGGCTGCAATATCGAATGATATTCAGAGAATAATATGGAGTAAATTATTTGTGAATCTTTCCATAAATACATTTACGGCAATCACACAGGCACCGATCATATCAATGATAGAGAGTCCGTATGCCTGGGATTTTGCTGAAAAAATGATCTGTGAAGCGGTTGATGTTGCAGAAGCCGATGGAACACATTTTTCATATATGGAAGTCCTTAATATGATCCATCATGTATGTGAAGATGCCGGAAAAGGTTATTCATCAATGTATCAAGATGTAAAAAAATGTATTCCTACGGAAATAGATGCAATCAATGGAGCAATAGTGGAACAGGCAAGGCTATATAATGTGCCAGTTCCTTATAATACTTTGATAGTAGACCTTATTCATGCAATAGAAGGATCATACAAATACCATAAAAATAATGGATATAATGCTATTAAAGATTGATAAGTTAAAAATGATAGTTCCGGATAAACCGAAGCAGGAAGTCAGTGTGATACTGTTTGAGGGAAAAAGGTTCTGATAACAGGAAAATAAGAAAAGTAAATTAAGAAGGTTATAGTATGGCGCAGGTTGTAGAAATATGACTTGCGCCTGTTTTTTATTTCAGAAACCAATCTGGAATGAATTTTGGCAATGTTACTGAGAACAGTAATGTTAAAATGCAATGGAAATATACTATTTATTGCATATTTTTTGTGCAAATGGAATAATGAATGCAACGGGAGAAGGTACATACGAAAAAACTGTAAGGCAGATGTTTCATATATTGCGTAAAATAAGAGACAGTTAAAGAAAAGCTTTTCCTCTTTCACAGAACCGGAAGAATGTGAGAGAACCTGAAACAAAAAAAGTATTAAAAAGGAGAAGGATATGAATACAAGTACTAATACTAAAAAAGCCTCCGGGTTGGGTGTGATATGTTATGGACTTGGCGACCTGGCATCTCAGTTTATCTGGACTTTTGTCGGATCTTATCTGACAATACGTCCAGAAATATCGGAATGAATCTTGGTATGGTAATTGTAAATGGTGTATCTGCAGGTCTTGCATTGAAATTTTCCGGAGCAGGTGCAGAGGTTGCAAATGGACATGGATATATGATGGTTGCACTGGTTTATGCCATTATTGCAGTGCCAATGTTCCTGATCGTGTTCTTCACATCCAAAGAAGTGGTGCAGCCAGTCGGAGAGCCACAGCCGTTTTCTTTTAAAGATACAATCAGTAATCTGGTAAAAAATAAATATCTTATGATTATCACATTAGTTATGGCATTACAGATGACAGCATTTATGGGAAGAATCGCAGTGACAGCTTTTTATGTAATTTACTGTCTTGGATCTTTTACTATGATTTCATTGATCATGACGATACCGTCTATCGGTGGTATTATCGGATCTTTCTTTGTACCGACGGTTGCGAAAAAAATCGGAAAAAGAAATGTATTGATGTGGTCTATGATCATTCAGGGAATTGGTCTTGTAATCATGTACCTGGCGCCGTTTGATAACATGAAAATGGTGCTGGCCGGAGATATCATTTTTGGTTTGTTTAATGTAGGATTTCCTATGAGCCTGTCAATGGTGGCAGATTCTGTGGATTACATGGAGTTAAAAACCGGTGCTCGTACGGATGGTACAGCTTATGCAACATATGGACTTGCTACAAAGTTCGGAAATGCGGTAGGCGGAGCCTTTGGTATCGTAATTATGAGTGCTTTTGGATATGTGGCAAATGCACAGCAGACACCGACAGCATTAAAGGGAATCAATTTTACAGTAAATCTTCTTTCTGCAATTTTGTTCTTTGTAGCATCTGCGGCATGTTTACTCTGGAGAATGAGTGACAAAGATGCGGATGAGATCCGGGCAAAATTAAGAGAAAAGCATACAGCATAAAAATATTTCAGGAGGTAAAAAGCTATGTATAAATATGAAAAAAAAGGTCCGAAGCGTGGTGTGGCATTATACAGCTATTCAGCAGAATTTGGACTGATAAAAACATTAGAGGACTGCTTTGAAGATCTTCATGATATGGGAGCACATGGGGTAGAAATTCTGGCAAATACACATATTGAAAATTATCCGTATCCGACAGATGAGTGGGTGGAAAAATGGTGGAGACTTTGCGATAAGTATGAGATTGTTCCTGTGGAATATGGTAACTGGATTGATTCACATGTACTGGGAGACAGAGATCTGACAACAGAAGAATCTGTGGAAATGCTGAAACGAGATATCCGTCTTGCACACAGACTTGGATTTACAGTTATGAGAACCAAAATGCCGGTTATCAACGATCTTCTTGAACCGGTAGAGAATTGGAGAGAAATCATCAAAGGTGCGCTTCCACTTGCAGAAGAGCTGGGAATCAAGATGTGCCCTGAGATTCATACTCCATCCAATCTCAAGGGCAAGCTGGTAACAGATTTTGTAGATTTCATCAAAGAGACAGGAACGAAGAATTTTGGTCTGAATATTGACTTTTCTGTATTCAGAACAGAATTCAAAGAGGGTGAGTGGGTAGACCCGAATTATACACCGAATAAACCAGAAGATATCATTCCATTGCTTCCATACGTTTACTGCTGTCATGCAAAATTTATTAACATGAGTGATGAGTTTCAGGAAACAACCATTCCTTATCCGGAAATCATCAAGGTTTTGCAGGAAAACGGGTATGAGGGATATCTTCTCAGCGAATATGAAGGTGCTGATAAGTACGATGAGGGATATGAAGTAGGACAGACATTGAGAAAACAGCACATTATGCTGAAAAATCTTCTGGGAGATTAAGGAGGACGAGCTATTATGGAAAAACAGGTAATTCAGTTAGTTGGATTCAGAAATACAAAAGATGAAGAAGGTAATGTAACAGGTTTTCAGTTTAAGGTAAGACTGCCATATTACAGAGGAATCTTTCTTTCTCAGATTCGTCCTGGTACATTGTTTGTAGATGGAGAAAAGGTTGAAAAAGAAAATATCGTGTGGAACATTAATGGCGAAGATTTTACAAACGAAGAGATGGCAGCAGATTTTCAGACTCACTGGTCTGTAACAACACCGGCGGTTTTGAAGGTAAAGAAAGAAGGCGGTCTTGCACAGGGATATCATGATCTGAAGTATGGTTTCTGCTTTACATCTTCTTATATGCCACCAATCATTCAGGCACATCTGGATCCGGATCAGGAGAATATGGTATTTATGCCGGAATTTGGACATCATGTAAATGAGAGACATCTTCTTATTGTGTAGAATGATATAGAAACAATGCTAATTAAATATGCAATCAAACTTTGCCCGGTTTTGCAGCTTCTGCATGCCGGGCATTTTTGAATATTGGTTTGAGTATTTGTAAATATTGCCAGATAGAAGCCTGTGCAACAGATATGTTTCATTTATTGCATCAGGGATTTCGGAAATATCAGATGTGCAAAAAATTTACTGGAAAGTGAAATCTGGGAAAATATTTCAAAGAGCTAAAAAGGTAATATATAGTCAGAAAGAAACAAGAGAACTGATACAAAACAAAAGTCATAAATTTAAAGAAAATCAGAAAGAGAGGAAAATAAAATGAGTAAAAAGCTTCCAGTTGCCATTCAGGTTTACGGATTAAGAGATCTTCTGGAAAATACTCCGGAGAATTTCAAAGAGGTAATGCAGAAAGTAAAAGATTTGGGATATGACGGTGTAGAGCTCGCTGGTCTTTACGGACTGAAACCAGAATACGTAAAAGAGGTTCTGGATGAGGTTGGACTTGTTCCGGTCAGTGCACATGTTGCATTTGCAGAGATGATGGAAAATCTGGATCAGATTCTGAAAGATTATTCTGTAATCGGTGTGAAATATCTGGTAATGCCTTACATGGCAGAGGAATACCGTCCGGTAAATCCAGAAGGATTTAAGAAATTCCTTCCACTTCTCAATGAGGTAGGACAGAAGATACATGATGCAGGCATGACTTTCCTGTATCATAATCACGATTTTGAATTTGTAAAATTACCGGATGGTCAGTGGGGCTATGATGCAATGTTTGATGCGATTCCACATGACAATCTGATGTCAGAACTTGATACCTGCTGGTGTGATGTTGCAACAGGAGAAGCACCGGAATTTGTCCGTAAATACACAGACCGTATTCCTGTAGTGCATTTGAAAGACTACATCAAAAAAGGTGAAGTTAAAAACATGTACAAGCTGATTGGTATTGAGACAGAAGAGGAAGAGGGAGATACCGGATATTTCGGATTCCGTCCGGTAGGTTTCGGTCAGATGATCTGGGAGCCTGTACTTGAAGCTTCTCTTGAGGCGAATGCAAAATGGGTAGTGGTAGAACAGGATGAGCATTACGACATGGAGCCGCTGGAATGTGCAAGAAGAAGCCGCGAATATCTGAAAATTCTTGGCTGGTAGAAATACGAAGATGCTATAAAGTTCAAGGGTAATTAATTGAATGCGGATTGCAAATATTCGCTGACTATAAGATTGAAAAGAAAAGGAGATAAATAATCATGAAAGAAATCAGAATCGCCATTATCGGAACAGGAATGATCTCACACAGACATATGACAGTTATCCAGAATCTGCAGAAAAGAGGACAGGCTCTGAAAGTCGTAGCAGCAGCAGAGATTGATAAGAATAAACTGGAAGCATTCGGAAAGCAGTATGGAATTCCGGAAGAAAATCTGTATCAGGATTTCCGTGAGATGTTAAAGAGAGATGATATCGATGAGGTAGAGGTTTGTGTTCATAACAACCTTCATACATCTGTTGCAACAGCTGTTATGGCAGCAGGTTTTGACTGCTATTCCGAGAAACCAATGGCGGCAAGCTATGCAGATGCAAAGATTCTCTATGATGCACAGAAGAAATATGGCAAAAAGCTGGCAGTTCAGATCAGTTCCATCTACAATCCTCAGACACGTATTGCAAAGAAGATGGTCGAAGAAGGCAAACTTGGTAAAGTTTATCATGCAAGAAGCGTAGGCCACAGACGTCAGGGACGTCCGGGATATGATATGCCGTTCTTCAGCCCGGATTTCATCAATCCAAAAGTTGGTGTACATGGACCGCTTTTTGACCTTGGAATCTATCATCTGGCTCAGATGCTTTATGTACTTGGTATGCCAGAGCTTGAAAGCGTATATGGTTTCCAGTCCTGTGATTACTGGACAGATAAGAGAATTGACAAGATTGCAAACCGTACAGCTCCTGTTGAGGATCTTGGCGTTGGTCTTGCACGATTTAAAGGTGGACTTTCCATGGATATCTATGAAGACTGGGCTATGCATATGGACGAAATCGGAACAAGCTTTATTGCAGGTTCCCAGGGTGGTCTGAAATTCCTGGATGTAGATACTACAGGTGGTCCTCTGGCTGTTCCGGAAGGCGGTTCCATCGTAGGCGGCGGTGCCCTTCAGAATCCACGTCTTGAGTGGTTCGGTGTAGATGAAAACGGAGTCCTTTTTGACAACAAGATCGACTGTGCAATCGGAGATATCACAGGAATGCAGGAACTTATGCTGAATCCTGAGATGGAAAAATACAACGACAACCAGTTACAGTGGTACTCCTACTTAAGAGGAGAGCTGGATGACACAACAAGAATCGACCCTCCATATATCGCAATGCAGACAGCATTCCTTTCCGAAGGTGTTGTACTTTCCAGTGAACTTGGACGCAGCGTAACTGCTGATGAAATTAAAGCTATGGCAAAATCCATTGCACTTCGTGAGCAGGAGACACCGTTCGGCACAATCAAATATGATTTCGATGAATATAAACCGGAATAAATAAAAATAGGATGATTTTTATAGATAAAGCACAGGTACTTAACATATCTGTGCTTTATCTGGAAAAAGAGAAAATAAATGGAGGACAGAAAAATGGCAGAAGATATCCGCATTGCGATTATTGGTCATGGTTTTATGGGACATGAACATGAAAAAATGCTCAACGATTTTCCGGGAATCAAGCTGGTGGGAATTGCTGATAAAGATCCAAAACAGCTTGAAGATGTAAAGGAAGGGATAAAAAGATATACAGATAACCAGGAGCTTTTTGATGATCCGGAAGTAGATGTAGTTATCATCGCTGCAAACAATAACCAGCATCATGATCTGGTTCTCCAGGCAGCGGCAGCAAAGAAAGATATTATATGTGAAAAACCAGTTGCCATGAGTCTTGAGGAACTGGATGACATGGAAAAAGCAGTCCGGAAGAATGGCGTAAAATTTACGGTTCATCAGCAGAGACGTTTCGACCCGGATTTTCGAACAGCGAAAGAAGTCTATGATTCCGGCACACTGGGAAAAGTATATGCCATCAAAAATCAGCTGTACGGATTTAACGGTAATATGCATGACTGGCATGTTTTTATCAGTGAAGGTGGTGGTATGCTCTATGACTGGGGAGTGCATCTTCTGGATCAGGTATGCTGGATGTTCCCAGGCGCAAAACTGAAATCCGTGTTTGCAGATATTCGCAATGTGATCAATACCGAAGTTGATGATTATTTTAATATTATGCTTCGTTTTGACAATGGTGTAACTGCAACGGTAGAGTTGGGCACTTATTATTTGGCTGATAAGGTTCAGGATAAATGGTTTGAACGTCACTGGTTTGTAGCAGGGGATAAGGGAACAGCTTATGTGGATGGATTCTTCCCGGAAGGAAAGATTGTTCGTACAACCAGTCTTCTGACCAATGTGGGAGGAAAACGAACCATGACGGCAGCAGGCCCAACTAGATCTTTTGGTCCGGCGCCAGAAGGTAGAATTGTTACAGAATCGCTTCCGCAGATAAATACAGAACACAGAAATTATTTTGAGAATTATGTAAAAGCATATCATGGGGAAGAAGAATTCCTGGTACAGATTCCGGAGGTACGCCGTGTACTGAGACTTATGGATGCAGTACGTGAATCAGGACGCACCGGAAAATCAATTGATTTTGAATAAAAACTGATCGGGAGGCAGAAAAAACGAAATGAAAAAATATGCGTTTGGAATTGATATCGGTGGAACAACAGTAAAGATTGGCCTGTTTTCCGAAGAAGGTGACTTGACGAAAAAATGGGAGATACCCACCAGAAAAGATAACGGCGGATGTTATATTTTAAGTGATATTGCAAAGTCTGTTGAAGAGGAAATGAAAAAACAGGGAATCCTGAAAGATGAGATTCTGGGAATCGGAATCGATGTTCCGGGACCGGTTCTGGAGGAGCGTATTGTAAATAAGTGTGCTAATCTGGGATGGGGAGTTCTGGATGTGACCGCAGAAATCAGGCGTCTTACAGGAATAGAAAAAGTCATGGTGACAAATGATGCTAATTCTGCGACTCTGGGAGAGATGTGGAAAGGTGGTGGTCAGGGACATAAGGATCTGGTGATGATCACTCTGGGAACCGGTATCGGCGGTGGTATCGTGCACGATGGAAAAATCATCGCCGGTGCCTTCGGAGCCGCAGGAGAGATCGGCCATATCTGCGTCAACAAAGAGGAGACCTTTGTCTGTGGCTGCGGAAAGAAAGGTCATCTGGAGTAGCATGCCTCTGCGACAGGAATTGTCAGAAAAGCACAGCAGGTACTGGATGAAAGTGACAGGCCGTCCATGCTGAGAGACGAGACGTATTTATCCTGTAAGGCTGTTTTTGACTGCGCCAAAAAAGGTGACGATCTGTCCCTGCAGATTTTGGATTTTGTGGGAGAGCAGCTTGGCAATGCCTGTGCCATGATCTCGGCTGTATTTGATCCGGAGGTATATGTGATAGGTGGAGGAGTATCCAAAGCCGGAGAGCTGCTGATTGATCTTATCCGTGAGCATTATAAAAAATATGCATTTCATGCATCTGTTAATACAGAGTTTGTGCTGGCAACTCTGGGAAATGATGCCGGCATGTACGGTGCAGTTAAGATGGTGTTATAAATAACTGCATCAGATATATTTGTCTGTAGGGGAGCTGATTCGCGCCTGGCGGGGAGTCATTCCGTAGATTTCCTTAAACAGTCTGTTAAAAAGTGTCTGGTTGGTGAAGCCGCTTTCCTGCATGATTTCAGAAATACTCAGGTCAGTATCGGAGAGAAGTCTGCCTGCATGAGAAATCCGGACTTCATTTACATAACGTAAAAAAGTGATTCCCATATGCTGTTTGAAAAAACGGCAGAAATATTCCCGGCTGAATCCGGTTTGACGAGCCATGTTATCAAGGGTAAGAGAATCCTTATAATGGTTATTTACATAAGCGATGATCTCTCGAAGCACATCGTTAGACTGCTTCTGCCTGCGTGTGTTTTCCGGTAACGTATGAACAGAAAAATATTGAATCAGATCTGCAAGCATCAGCAAAACCGTGCCGTCTGAGCGCATGGCGCTGGTGCTTTTTTTTTCTATGTTTATCCGGGTAAGATCATGAGCCAGCTGACACAAATGAATATACTGTGTGGATCTGGGATCGTCCAGAGGAACGGGGCGGCACCAGATGCTGTACAGGTCAAGATCAGGAACGTATCCGGAAAGCTGTTTTTTGTTTACATGAATACACAGAAACATGTACAGTTTGGAATTGGAGTGTATGGAATGGACAATCCTGGAATCGAATACAATCAGCTGATTTCGGGACAGGGTAAGTGTTTCCTGATCGATACAGATGGTGACGCTTCCGTTCAGACAGAACAGAATTTCCATAGTATCATGCCAGTGCATGGGAATGTGAGGGCTTTCAAGCGCTGCCATGGAAATCTGAATTCCAAGATTTCCCATAGGATGCAGGGCTTCGTGGTAGATCTGTGCCATAGAGAATTCCTCCTGAAATGTCAATATCGTTGTAAAACAGGTTAATTATAACACTGGTTTTCCTGGAGAAACAAGGCTAAAATACAGGTTGTAACAAGGAAAGCAAAGAAAAAGTTAACATATAGATATCAAAAGACAAGGAGAGAATAAAATGAGTACAATGGCTATTTCAAAAAATAATACAGTAACAATGAACAAAGAAAATACTACAAACAAAGGATCTCTGTTTAATCGTTTTAAAAATTATATATTAGATAACGCAGCATATTTTGCAGCATCTTCTGCAATGATTACAGGAAACTCCACAGCGGTTGTACAGATTATGAAGGAATACAGCCGTAGCAATCGATAAAGGCATTCAGAAATAATCTAAAAAAATCACCGAATTACCGGAAGAAATTTTCCCAGTGATTCGGTGACTTTTTTATTTGGAATTACCAGACAAGAAGCATTTTTTTTGTGCTGTGAAGCTGTCCGAACATCATTTCCAGGAACGGGTTTACTTCTTCAATGTCTATATCCTGTTGTAATTTCGGAGGCATATAGGAGGAAGAGTATTTGTATCCTGTTGTGATTTCATGGTACCCTTCTTCCAGCCCGCCATCAATGTAAACTTTCAGAATTGCTGTTTCATCTGGGCACCACTGCACGTTGCTTTCTGTTTCCATCTCTTTACAGGAATATTCCCTGCCCTTGATTTCCCAGATTACCTGCTCTTTCGGATAAATTTTTCCGTCTACGATAATTTTCTGCGGCCTTAGCTGCGAGAGAAAAATTCCTCTGTAATAAGTAAGGCGTACACAGAACTGAAATCCCACAATTTTACCGTACTGTTTGATGTTGTGAAATCCTCTGGTCTGTATCAGATCTTTTTCAAGCATATTTATTCTTCCTCCTTTAAGATTCGTTTCATCATGATATGCTGCCTGCGAAGCTGCTCAGAGACAAATCCGGGTTCGTCCTTATGAGGCCCTTCGTATTCGCTGAGCATATATCCGTCCCAGTTATGTTCTTTCAGTATTGTTATGAGTTGTTCATAGGGAATCGTTGGTTCGGTGAAATCTTCGGTTATATAATTGAATTTGGCATGGCAACAGTAGACATAAGGCAGGATGGGAATGATATCTTCCGGTCTGGAGCACGGGCCGCCATCTGCAGGCATTCCCGGTAAACGAAAATCACTTTCAAAAACATTCTGGAAAGTTCCGAAATCTACATTGAATCCAAAGTTCTGCGTATTTTCTTTCATGATAAATTCCATGTAATCATCTACATATTTGCTTTTTAGTGCTGTGGGCATATGAAGTTCCGGGCACATTTTTACCTGATATTCTTTGGCAATGGGAAGTGCCTCGTGGATGATTTCGCGCCAGTTACTGACAGGGGTATTCACATCGTCAATGACTCCCATTTTGGTACGCATGACCGGAAAGCCCAATTTGTGGGCAATGATAATATCCCGTTCCAGCATTTTTACAGATTCCAGAGTACTCAACTCCCGTCCTTTGTAAAGTCGGCTATCTATCCAGTGTCCATATTCGGCAGGTACGATGTCGTATTTTTTTAAAAGTGTGAACCATTTTGTGACCCATTCTTCATCCAGATTCGGGTAGGAAGGGATATGTGAATTTGCCAGAATTTCTATTCCGTGTGCACCGCAGTCGTACATATCCTTCAGACAGTCTTCCAGATTCATGGATACACCGTATTCACCGGAATAACTGTAGAGTGCGATTCCTCTTTTCGGACCTGGTTTTTCATATGTGTGCTGCATTGTTTTTCAGCCTCCATTTCATATTAAGTATAAGATAAGTTTATTGCATTTACAGGCAGGGTGCTTTTCATAACTTTCAATTTTAAATGATTATGTTGCAGAGCGTCATCGGAAAGAAGGCAAAAAGTGAGAGAGTTACCTGTCATTTGTTGCATGATTTTTTAACGCCATGCAACAAATGATATATGACTGTTGCACTCGACATATATTTTCAGGGCGCAGATGCAATATACATGCAAAAAACTGAAACCTGCGAAAGGAAATGTTTTCGGGAAAAATATAAAATAAAGACAAACGAAAGAGAGAACATACATATAAATAAAAAATTAATGAAAAAAGGAGAAATTATCATGAAGAAAAAAACATTAGCAATTTTAATGACAGCTGCAATGGCAGCAGGAAGTTTCAGCACTGTAGCATATGCAGCAGATGATACCACACATATTTATGTACTGACAGCACCGGAAGATCATGGCTGGACAGGTTCTGTTGCAACCTTTGCAAAAGAGAAAATCGAGGAAGTAAACAAAGACGGTAATTATACCGCAGAGCTGATCACTTCTGCAGATGCGGCAGAACAGATTGTGAATATTGAAGACATTGTAGCTTCCGGAGAGGACAATATCGCAGTTGTTATCCAGCCGATTGATGATACTGTTCAGTCAGCAATCCAGCAGTTAGTAGATGCCGAGATTCCATATGTGGCATTTGACCGTATCATTGACGGCGTTTCTGAGAGTGCAGTTTCCAATGTAAAAGGAGACAATGAAGGAATCGGAGCCGCTGCCGCAGCATATTTCGTATCAGAGGGAATGACACCGGGAGAAGAAGTTTATGTATATGAAGGAGATACTTCTTCTGTAACGACACTCCGCGACAATGGATTCACAGAATACCTGACTGGTGAACTGGAATATGACGGTGAAAAGATTGCAGACGATAAGAAATGGACAGAGGATGATCTGAAATCTATTACTTATTTCGGAGCTATGAACTGGAGCCGTTCCGATACTAAGACTTCTTTTGAATCTCTCCTGAGTGACAGTGCGAATGCAGATATCAAATGGTTCTACGCAGAAGATGATGAACTTGCAATGGGAATCCTGGAGGCACTTCAGGGTGGCGGAATCGATGATTCCACGAAAGAAGCCTTTCTTGGAAATAAACCATACATCACAGGCTGCGGCGGTCTTGATGAACTCTATGCGGTAATGCGTGGGGAAAGCTATCAGGATATCGCAGAGCAGTGTGGCGGAATTGTTTCTGTAACTTACAGCCCTGCAATGATTCAGACAGCGATCCAGGATATGGTAGACCATCTGGATGGCAAGGATGTAGAGCAGGATCATGTGATCGCATGCGAGATTGTAAATTCTGATAACGTAAAAGATTATCCGTCATTTTAATTAAATCAGGTAAGTTCCCTATTTCACTTGTGAATAGTAATAAATGGTGAGCGGGGATTTATAAAATTAAGTCATATTTTAGCATGGGGCCGTCCCTTAATCGCCCTTAATGGGTCGGTCCCATATAGTTGTTTGTAGGATATATAAAATACAAAATATAATCTGCGGTCATTGTGAAAATAACGCGACAATTATCAGGAGGAGAACATGAGCTTGTTGTGTATGAGAAATATCTGCAAATCATTTAACGGGATCCCCGTCCTGAAGCAGGTAGAGCTGACGATAGAAAAAGGGGAAGTCCATGCGCTGCTGGGAGAAAACGGAGCAGGGAAATCAACGCTGATGAATATCCTTGCCGGTGTTTTTCCGGCAGACAGCGGAGAGATGGAATTTGATGAAAAAAAGATAAAAAAAATGACGATCCAGCAGTCTGAAAAAATGGGAATCGCCTTTGTCCATCAGGAACTGAATCTGTTTAATGACCTGAAGGTCTATGAGAATATTTTTCTTATGAAAGAATATAAAAGAAAGGCCGGAGCACTGGACAAAAAGCGGATGATCCGGGAAACACAGCAGCTTTTTACAGAACTCGGGGTAGAGATCAATCCGGAAGAAAAAGTAGAAAATCTTAAGACCAGCCAGAAACAATTGCTGGAGATCTCAAAAGCACTGTTTTTTAAGGCAAAACTGCTGATACTGGATGAACCGACCACTTCGTTGAACAATGATGAAGTAGAGCATCTGTTTCAGATCATCAGAAATCTGAAAGACAAGGGAACATCTTTTATCTTTATCTCTCACAAGATGCCGGAGATCTTTCAGATTGCTGACAGATATACAGTTTTACGAAATGGTGAATTCGTGCAGGCCGGAAAGATCTCTGAGATCACGCAGGAAGAGATGACGGATCTGATGGTAGGAGAGAAGCTTTCCCATCAGGAGATTTATCAGGCAAGGGAACCTGGTGAGAATATTCTGGAACTTGACCATCTGTCCGGATATGGTTTTTCCGATGTAAATTTTACAGTGAAAAAAGGCAGTATCGTAGGTCTGACAGGTCTGCAGGGTTCCGGAAGTAGTGAATTGTTGCAGGGACTTTTCGGGGCAGTGCCTGTCACTGGTGGGACACTGAAACTTCATGGGAAAGATTGTAAGATCCGTAGTATTCAGGGAGCTATGAAAGCAGGCATTGCGATGCTGGCTTCCAACAGGAAAGAGAATTCGGTGATCCCGGATATGAGTATTCTGGAAAATATGTATCTTTCCGAACAGGTCCTTTCAGCCAGACATCCTTTCATTTCGATCGGAAAAGAGAGAAAACGCTATGAGAGATACAAAGAGATGCTCTCTGTAAAAGCAGAAGATCCTGATGATCCAATCACTTCCTTAAGAAGGCCACTGAAAAAGTCCTTTTTGCGTATAAATTAGCACAAAATAAAGTACATCAATCAACTTTGAGACACTGTATATAGTATGAAAAAACAGTTTTTCAGTGGTGTCCCTTAAGTGGTGGAAACCAGCAGAAAGTATTTTTGGCACGATGGCTGAACACAGAAGCAGACATCCTTCTTCTGGATAATCCAACGCAGGGGATTGATGTAGGAGCCAAGGCAGAGATCTATAAACTGATTCTGAAACTGGCAGATACCGGAAAGACGATCCTGATCAATACACTGGAGATACCGGAGCTTGCGAAGGTGGCGGATTATTGTGCGGTATTTTATGAAGGAACTGTTATAAAAAAAGTCCTTAAACATGAAGAAATCGATGAAAAAACAGTAATGCTGTATTCCACAAATGCAGCGCAGAAGGGAGAATAAACATGAACAAGAAAAAATCAGCTTCTGCAGGAATCATGAGCTTCTGCGGAGAATACAGTTATATATTGGTGTTTGTTGCAATTTTTGCAGTATATGCCTTTACATCCAGCGGACTTACCTGGAGCGGGGTAATGAATGTATTTCGACATTCAGCGGTGATCGGGATCATCGGGCTCGGCATGGGACTTGTATGTCTTACTGGTGAGATTGACCTGTCTGTAGGGGCAATGCTTGCTCTGGATGGCGGTTTTTCCGTTATGATCTTTAACATGATAGACAATATTTTGCTTACTTTTCTGTTTGCGGTTGGATTTGGCGCAGTCTGTGGACTGGTAAACGGGGTTATGGTAGGCCTGATAGAAATGCCTGCATTTATTGTGACTCTGGCAACCATGCTGATGTACCGTTCTTTTGCACAGTATTTCTGCCAGCATGTGGATAAAGCACTCATTGGAAACGGCAGCTCTGTATATAAGATGGCAAATGATAAAAGCTCCTATCAGATGCTCTACAACATGGGAAACGGAAAAGCAGCCAGCATTCCTTATGTGGGAATCGTACTGATCGTGCTGACTGTATTGTTTGTGTTTCTCACAACAAGCACGAAATATGGAAAAAAAGTCTACGCGGTAGGAAGTAATCTGAAAGGGGCAAGAATGGCGGGAATCAGTGTACCTGCCATGAAGATCTCTGTATTTGTGATCTGTGGGGCACTGACAGGTGTGGCTGCTTTTCTTTGGATTGCAATGAACGCCTCGGCAGACCCGGCAACGACAGGAACAAGTTATGAGATGTATGCGATTGCAGCAGTTGTACTTGGCGGAATCAGTATGTCTGGTGGGAAAGGAAAATGTCTGGGAATCCTGTTTGGAGCTATGTCGTATACGGTCATTGACAAGATTATTGTCAGTCTGAAGATGGATTCCTTGATTAATAATGCAATTAAGGGTATGATTTTATTAATCGTAATCATGATTCAGGTAGCAGGACCGAAGATTCGTGGAAAGTTGCATAAATAAATGGGAGCGCGTATCTGGTTAATCAGGAAATTAAACAAGGAGGCTGTACATGAGAAAAACAGAATTTGCCACGATCGGCACAAGTAAGATTACAGAGCAATTTTTGCAGGCTGCAAAAGAATATCCGGAGTTTCAGTATGTAGCTGCTTATTCCAGAGATATGAAAAAAGCAGAGAAATTTGCCGGCATACATGGAGCTGAAAAAGCTTATAACAGTCTGGATATGTTGTCAGCAGATCCGGAGGTGGAAGCTGTTTATGTGGCAACTCCCAATCATATGCATTATGAACAGGTAATGAAGCTTCTGAATACAGGAAAACATGTTCTCTGTGAGAAATCTCTTGCATCAAATCATAGGGAAGCAGAAGAGATGTTTCAACTCGCATATGAAAAGAAACTCGTCCTTCTGGAGGCTATGCGTACAGCTTTTGATCCGGGTATGGAAGTTATAAAAAAGAGCCTGAACAGAATTGGTGAGATTCGAAAAGCGACATTTATATATTGCCAGTATTCCAGCAGATATGACAGCTTTAAAGAAGGAAAAGAGCACAATATCTTCAGCAGGGAATGTTCAGCAGGAGCGTTGATGGATATCGGTGTTTACAGTATACATACACTACTGGATCTGCTTGGAAAGCCAGATACTATCTGCGGATTTTCTGTAAAGCTCAGGGGTGAAATTGACGGAGCAGGAACGATTCTTGCTAAATATCCCGATAAAATAGCAGAAGTGTCCTATTCCAAGATCACGGATTCGCTGTTGCCAAATGAGATTCAGGGCGAAAATGGAGTGCTGCAATTCTGGGGAAATATCAACAGCCCTGAGAACGTGAAGATTATTTTCAGAGACGGAAAAGAAGAAACTCTTTATCATAGAGAAACAGAAAATGCCATGAAATATGAACTGGAACATTTCCTGAAAATGATCGATGGGAAGGAGTCAGCAGTAAGACATACACAGCGTTCTCTGAATGCGTTGGAGCTGATGGATGAGATGCGGACGCAATGCGGAATTTCATTTCCGGCAGATATAAAATAAGCAGATCTGTAACTGGTAAACGATTTGCAGACAGACTTAATGATGACAGGACGGTAACCGGAAATGCGATTGATGAGATTCTGAAATGCACCAGAATCGTGATCGCCCACAGGCTTTCTACTATTCGCCAGGGGAAAGATAAGCCGGAGAGAGAAGCTGATTTGTGCTTCAAAGTTTTATGTGACAAATGAAACAACCTATGATATCATAAAAATATATAAGCGAAAATGACTTTTGCGGAAACGAAAGTATCTTTATTTTTTTATGCGTATGCTTCCTAATGTGGAAATGAGGTATAGTTACTTGCAGGTAGAGAAGTATATTGCGGATAAAATAACATCTTTATGTGAAAAGCGTGATATCAGTAAATACAGATTATCGCAGTTTTTTCAGGATGGTAATTCGGAGAATCTGACAGAAGAGCAGGAAGAAGTTTTAAGGATATGGAACGATTTGAATATAAATGGGCAGGAAACAGTAATGTCAATGCTTCGTGGACTTCGAAAGTAGAAGAACAGTTCGAGTATATGTATCGGCTGTTCTTTTTTTGTTTTTAAACGTTAAAACGGTAATTATTTTCTTGTGTATAGCAGAGCATTAAAGTATAATAAAATCAGTTTTTTGAATAAGATTAAAGCTATAATAAGGAAATCGGCAAACCAGATGAAAGTCTGGGACGCAAAGCTACAGGGCCTGTAAAATGGCAGCCAGTTGCATAAAATGAGGTGCACTGTCTGTCTGACAGTGCTTTTTTACGGTGCTATCTCATAGACGTAACAATAAATGATTTTATCAGGAAAGAATGAGGAAAATGAGAGTATGAAAAAGGCTAAATATTGTCTGATGGCATTGGTGTCAGGTGTACTTGTAGCATCTGCTGTCTTGTCTGGATGTGGACAGTCAAAGAAAGAAGTATCTAAAAATGATGATCATCTTACAGTTTATCTGTGGGAAAATCGTTTGATGAAAAATATTGCACCCTATATCCATGAACAGTTTCCTGATCAGGATATTGAATTTATTATTGGTAACAATGATACCGATTTATACAGTTATTTTAAAGAACATGATGAATTACCGGATATCATAACAGTACGTCGATTCTCCGGAACAGATGCACAGGACTTACAGCCTTATCTTATGGATTTTGCTTCTTATGATGTAGTTTCCAAGTACTATTCTTATGCGGTGCAATATTATAAGAATGAGGAGGATGAAATCCAGTGGCTGCCAATCTGTGGTATTCCGCAGACGATCATTGCCAACAAAACACTGTTTGATCAGTATGGAATTAAGATTCCGGAAAATTATGAGGAATATGTACAGACCTGTCAGCAGTTTTATGATAATGGCATAAAACCGTATTCCATGGATCTTGGTGAAGACTGGTCTAATAATGAAATCATCCAGGCAGCGGCAATCGGTGAGTTCACAAGTCTGGATGGTATTGAATGGCGAAATGGTGCAGAAACTGCAACGGATGAAGTGAAGTTTGATGATACATTATGGAAACGTATTTTTTCAGAAACCAGTCAGTTTCTTAAGGACGCGCACTTTGGTAAAGAAGATATCAATGTTGACATCGATACAGGAACCCAGATGTTTGTCGAGGGAAAATCAGCAATGTTTCATGGACATCCGACGATTATGCAGCAGCTGCAGAAACAGATGGATGTGGAGCTGATCCGCATTCCTTACTTTTCACAGACATCGGATGAATCCTATGTGTACATGACTCCGTCTTTAAACATTGCATTTAACAAAAACCTGGAAAAAGACCGGGAGAAACTGGATACTGCACTGGATGTGCTGGATTGTATGATTTCAGAAGAGGGGCAAAAGCTGATTGCGGATGGAAGCGGCGTTATTTCATTGAATACAGATGTTCCAACCATGATGCAGGATGTGCCTGGACTGGAAGAGGAAATTAATAATAATGCTGTTTATATCCGATATTCCGCTCAAAAATCATTTGATGCAAGTCTTAAGGCTGTTCACGGATTACTGTCAGGGGAAATGGATGAAACACAGGCTTATGATACTTTTCGCAGTGTAATGAATCGTAAAGATCCAGAAGAAAAAGCAACGGTGAATTTTGAAAATGAATATTCCATTTCACTGAACGATAGAAATGGCCGTGATGCAGCATCTTCCATTTTAACTACGATCAGAGAAGAAAATGATGCACAGCTGGCTCTGGCACCATATTATTATTTCACTTCTTCTATGTACAAAGGAGAATGCACCAATAGCCGGGTTGGCATGATGACAGCGAAGAGTTTAGATACAGCATTATATTTTGCGAAAATTAATGGTAAACAGATTTATGAACTCGTGGAAAATTATCTCGCCGATGCGGATGAGAATTTTTATGTAACCAATAAATACGAATTACCAATTGCATCCGGTATGAAAATTATCGTCAATCAAGCGGAAAGTGGATTTTCGTTAAAGGACTTAACAGTTAATGGTAAGAAAATAGACAAAGAAAAGGAATACTCTATTCTTCTTACAGATACCACAATGTCTGTTTTGAAAAAAATAAATCCGAAATGTGAGATTGAGCAGCTTAAAGATGCAACATTATCAAGTGCATGGATCGAAGCAATGTCAAAAGGACAGCAGCCGTCGGCACCGGAAGACTATATAGAGGTTGAATAGTAAAAGTGGAGATAGAACAAACGGTAAATAAAAGAAAAAAAATAACAAGGCTGTTGCTTATACTACTTATTATTCTTTTAAGCTTAGGTTGTATAAAGTATCTTATAAGTAAGTCTAGCAAGTATATCAGCGAAAACGGAAAAAGCAGTATGGGAGCTGTTGTTGAACAGATACAGCAGACCTATGATCTTCAGGTGAGTGGATACTACAGCCAGCTGCAGTTGGTTGAGGAATTTTTACTTCATGAGAGGGAGCTGTCTCTTGAAACGGATGTGAACAAAAGTTTCTTTGAAGCATGGGAAAAAGAATCGGAAAGTACCCTTATATTCATTCAGGAGAATGGTCAGGCAATATCAGCAGGTGGAACAAAAATGCGGATTGATATGCCAAGTAAACTTCTGCTGGACTTAAAGAATGGATATAATATTGGAAAACTGGTGCGTCTTGATTATGATCAGAAGAAAAAAGACGGTTATCTGGTTGCAATTCCATGTCAGGAATATACGATCAATGGGGAAACTTATACGGCAATTGGAACTGTGTATGATCATTCGAAACTGGATTCCATGTTAAAACTGAAAGGTTATGACGGGAAAGCATATTTGTTCATGCTGGATAATGACGGAAATATTACGTATACGAACCAGAGTGGAGATAAATACCTGCGTAATTATTCTTTGTTAAAACATTTAAAAGGGGAACAGGCCATTACAGAAGAAGAGGCTGATTGGTTCAAAAAGAAGTTTGATAACAGAGAATCCGGAGTTGCACTTTTGGGAAAACAGAACCCCTATTATCTGGGGTATTGTCCGATAGAAAGCAACAACACCATTTTGGTATGCATTGTGGCAAAGGGAGTTGTTGACAATGTGCTGATGGATTACCAGAAAACGGTGCTGTTTACAACAATACTTATGGCAGGTTTTATACTTTTACTTTTTGTCGGATTATTCTACAGTATTTCCAGACTTAGTCTTGCAGATCAAAAAGCAGAATATGAAAAAAGAAATAATGAACTTCATTTACAAACAATGAAGGAAATGGAAGTAGTCAATCAAAAACTGAAAAAGGCAAAGAACGCTGCAACAGAGGCTTTACAGACAGCGGAAAATGCAAATAAGGCGAAAACGGATTTCCTGTCTAATATGTCACATGATATTCGTACACCTATGAATGCAATCATTGGTATCACATCTTTGATCAGACATGATGCAGGTAATAAAGCAAAAGTTATAGAGTATGCAGATAAAATAGATATTTCATCACAGCATCTGTTAGGAATTATTAATGATGTTTTGGATATGAGTAAGATTGAGGCAGGAAAAACAGTCTTCAAGTATTCTGACTTTTCTATTCTGGATTTTGTACAGGAGCTTGACACTATAGTTCATTCTCAAATATATGAAAAGCAGCAGACTTTTACAATTATAAAAGAAAATATCAAGCATGAGTGGGTGAATGGTGATCAGGTTCATTTGATGCAGATTTTCAGCAACCTGCTGTCTAATGCCATAAAATATACGCAGGAAGGTGGAAAAATTCAGCTTCTGGTAGAAGAATGCGAGACAAAGTCATCTGTCTATGCAAAGTACCGCTTTTTAGTCTGTGACAATGGTATGGGAATGTCGGCAGATTTCATGGATACAATTTTTGATGCGTTTACCCGTGCGGAAAGTTCCCTTACAAATAAAATACAGGGAACCGGACTTGGAATGGCGATTACCAGAAATCTGGTTGAGGCAATGGGAGGTACCATTGACGTGGAGAGTGAACTGGGGCAGGGAAGCTGCTTTGAGGTTCTCATAGATTTGAAAATTGCAGAGGATAGAACCGTTGCTCTGGCGGCACAAGAAGAAACAGATGAGCAGGATGGTAATATCCTGCAGGGAATGAAATTCCTGTGTGCAGAAGATAATGAGTTGAACGCTGAAATCCTGACGGAACTGTTAAAGATTGAAGGTGCGAAATGTACCATCTGTGAAAATGGCGAAGAGATTTTGAAAGCATTTGAACAGTCTGCTCCAGGTGATTATGACATGATTCTGATGGACATACAGATGCCTGTTATGAATGGTTATGAGGCAACGAAGGCAATCCGCAGAAGTTCCCATGAACTGGCAAAGACGATTCCGATTATTGCCATGACTGCCAATGCATTCTCAGAAGACATTCAGCATTCCCTTGCGGCTGGCATGAATGCACATGTTTCAAAACCGGTTGAGATGAAGGTGCTGGAAAAGACGATCAGAAGCATAAAATCTGGTGGGGGGGGTATCGAACCGCAGGTCACTGTACAGTGACAAATGGAAAGTAACCAGACATAAAAGAATCGAAAAGGATAGTTAGGGATAGATAGAAAATGAAAGGAAAAAGAATGATTGCAGGCATTCTGCTTGCGGGAATTTTAGCGGTCACCCTGGCAGGGTGTAAAAACACAGATAACACGAAAGAAGAAACCGAAAAGCCTGTTATTACCCTCGGCAGCGACAACTATCCACCATACAATTATCTGAATGAGGATGGTGTATCGACGGGAATCGATGTAGAACTGGCTACGGAAGCTTTCAAAAGAATGGGATATCAGTTGGAGGTTGTCCAGATCAACTGGGAGAAGAAAAAAGAACTGGTGGAGAGCGGAGAGATTGACTGTATCATGGGCTGTTTTTCCATGGAAGGGCGTCTTGATGATTACCGCTGGGCGGGACCGTACATAGCAAGCCGTCAGGTGGTTGCTGTAAATGAGAACAGTGATATCTATAAACTGAGTGATCTGGAGGAAAAGAACCTGGCTGTTCAGTCCACAACCAAACCGGAAGGCATCTTTCTGAACCGGACGGATGAGAGAATCCCCAAACTGGGCAATCTGATCAGTCTTGGACACAGGGAGCTGATCTATACGTTTCTTGGGAAAGGATATGTAGATGCAGTTGCAGCACACGAGGAATCTATCGTTCAGTATATGAAGGATTATGATGCAAGTTTCCGTATCCTGGAAGAACCTCTGATGATCACCGGAATAGGTGTCGCTTTTGCAAAAGAGGATGACAGGGGAATCTGTGAGCAGATGGATCAGACGCTGGAAGAAATGGGGCAGGATGGCACCTCCCTGAAAATCATTAAAAAATATCTGGATGATCCCCAGAAGTATCTGGAGGTGGATGATCTTGGATATTAAGAGAAAGAAAAAAGAAAAACGAATCCAGCTGTTCGGTGGTCTGATTGGAATCTGTGTGGCATTAGTTTCTCTGTTTTATTTCTTTCATACGGAGAAAGCGGAAACAGAGAAAAGAATGGTAGAGATTGTAAATTATGTCAAAGTGCAGTGTTCCACCTACACCCATTATAATGAATCTTCGGAATCCAAAAGTCTCCTCCGTGCGATTGAAAGTGCCAGACAGATGAGTACGAATATTGATATGGAAATAGAAAACGGCGGTCATCTGAGCCAGGAGTTCCTGAAAGAAAATCTTCAGACTCTCTGGGTGGATGGTATCCTTGTGCTGGATGCAGTTGGAAAGACGGACTGCGAATACAGCATGGATGAGTCTCTGACCGGTGAGATTACGGCATATCTGCAAAAGGACATTATCATGGATTTTGCCGGATATGAAGAAAGATCTTATTCGGAACGGTTTACCAGGGAAGACGGATCCTATATTGATATTGCAGCCTGTGCCAGAAAAGATGCACCGGGTATTGTGGCAATCTACTATTACACACCTCCTGAATTTGCCAGAAACTATACACTGACGATACAAGGGCTTTTAAATGGTTATAGTATCCAGAAAGATGGAACTGTTATTGTTGCAGACGATGGGATTGTTGTTGCCAGCAATGATGAGAGTCTGCTGGGGCAGAATACAGCCGACAACGAAGTTGTTCAGGCAATGAAAAAGCATACAGACAGTCAGCATATCTATCATTTGAGGAAGGAAGGAACCGGATGTTATGGAATCATGCTGAAGCAGCGTGATTATTATATCTACGCATATCTTCCGGATACAGAAGTATTCCGTAACCTGCCGCTAAGTGTAACAGCTGTCGTTTTTCTTTATTTACTCATATTCGGTATATTCTGCTTCTGGGGATACAGAGCGGATCTGGCACACCGGAAACATGAACAGGAAAAAGATGAAAAATATAAAGCAGAACTTCTGAGAGCAGCAAAAAAAGCAGAAGCAGCCAATGAGGCAAAAACCGAGTTTCTGCAGAGAATGAGCCATGACATCCGGACACCGATCAATGGAATCTGCGGCATGATCGATGTGGCAGACCATTATGCAGAGGATATGAAGAAACAGACGGAATGCAGGGCAAAGATCAAAGAGGCATCCCATCTGTTGCTGGAACTGATAAACGAGGTTCTGGACATGAGCAAACTGGAGTCAGATGAAGTGATTCTGGAAGAAATCCCATTTAATCTGAACAGTATTTCTGAGGAAATACTGGGTGTGATAGAACAGATGGCTGCAGAGCAGAATATCCGGATCCTTTGGGAAGAAAAAGAAGTTACACACTGGAATCTTATTGGAAGTCCGGTGCATGTGAAACGGATTCTGATGAATATTCTGTCCAATGCGGTGAAATATAACAAAGAAAACGGATATGTCTATATCAGCTGTCGGGAAATCCCATCGAAACAGACAGCAATGACCACATTGGAATTTGTCTGCAGAGATACCGGGATCGGAATGACAGAGGCATTCCAGAAACGTATTTTTGAACCATTTGCACAGGAACATGTAGGAAGCCGCACAAAATTCGCCGGAACAGGACTGGGAATGCCAATCACAAAAAAACTGGTGGAGAAAATGGGCGGAATCATTTCCTTTGAAAGTAAAGAAGGCACAGGGACTACATTTGTGATCCGGATTCCATTCCGGATTGACACAGATAGGAAGGACAGGACTGAAACGGAAGAAAAAATGGAAACATCTATCCAGGGGCTCCATGTTCTTCTGACAGAGGATAATGAGCTGAATATGGAGATTGCAGAATTTGTACTTCGGAATGAAGGCACTGTGGTGACCAAAGCATGGAATGGACAGGAGGCTGTTGACATATTCGGAAAAAGCAGTCCTGGTGAATTTGATGTCATTCTTATGGATATTATGATGCCTGTCATGAATGGATATGAAGCAGCAAAGATGATCCGCTCTCTGGACAGAGAGGATGCAAAAGTGATACCGATCATTGCAATGACAGCAAATGCGTTCATTGAGGACAGAATGAGAGCAAAGGAAGCGGGAATGGATGAACATATTGCCAAGCCTGTTGATAGGAAATTATTAGTAAAAGTAATCAATGAGTTAGTAAAACACAATCAGAGGGAGCAGTTATAATGAAAAAGAAAAAATGGAACAAGTTAGTTTCTGTACTTTTGGTGATGGTGACGGTTATGTCACTTCTGTCTGGCTGTGGCGGGAAAAGTGCGGAAAAAGAAGACGCAGAAACCATCACAGTGTATTTATGGACCACAAGTCTGTATGAAAAATATGCATCATACATCCAGGAACAGCTCCCGGATATCAACATTGAATTTGTAGTAGGCAATAATAATCTGGATTTCTATCGTTTTCTGGATGAAAACGGCGGATTACCGGATATTATAACCTGCTGCAGGTTTTCCCTCCATGATGCAAGTCCCCTGAAGGACAGCCTGATGGATCTTTCCACAACCAATGAGGCAGGTGCTGTCTATGATACATACCTTAACAGTTTCAGAAATCAGGATGGCACCGTAAACTGGCTTCCTGTGTGTGCAGATACCCATGGCTTTGTAGTGAACAAAGACCTTTTTGAAAAGTATGATATTCCTCTTCCAACGGATTATGAAAGCTTCGTTTCTGCCTGCCAGGCATTTGATGAGGTGGGTATCCGTGGGTTTACTGCAGACTATTACTATGATTATACCTGTATGGAAACACTGCAGGGTCTGTCTGCATCAGAGCTGTCTTCTGTGGATGGACGTAAGTGGCGTACCACCTACAGTGACCCGGATAATACAAAGAGAGAAGGTCTGGACAGTACCGTCTGGCCGGAGGCTTTTGAACGTATGGAGCAGTTTATTCAGGATACAGGGCTGAGCCAGGATGATCTGGATATGAATTATGATGATGTGGTTGAGATGTACAAAAGTGGTAAGCTTGCCATGTACTTCGGCAGTTCTTCCGGCGTAAAAATGTTCCAGGATCAGGGGATTAACACAACATTCCTGCCATTCTTTCAGCAGAACGGCGAAAAGTGGCTGATGACTACACCATATTTCCAGATAGCTTTAAACCGTGACCTGACAAAGGATGAAACACGCCGGCAGAAAGCAATGAAGGTACTGAACACAATGCTTTCAGAGGATGCGCAGAACCGGATCATTTATGATGGACAGGATCTGTTAAGCTACAGCCAGGATGTGGGTCTCAAGCTTACAGAATATCTGAAGGATGTGAAACCTGTGATTGAAGAAAACCATATGTATATCCGTATTGCGTCAAATGACTTTTTCTCCATTTCCAGGGATGTGGTGTCTAAGATGATTTCAGGAGAATATAATGCAGAGCAGGCTTATCAGTCATTTAACACCCAGCTTCTTGAGGAAAAATCCACTTCTGAGGATATTGTGCTGGATTCAAAGAAAACTTATTCCAATCGCTTCCATACCAGCGGAGGCAATGAAGCCTATTCTGTTATGGCAAACACTTTGCGCGGTATTTATGGGACGGATGTGCTGATTGCAACAGGAAACAGCTTTACAGGAAATGTACTGAAGGCCGGTTATACAGAAAAAATGGCGGGCGACATGATCATGCCAAACGAGCTTTCCGCTTATAGCAGCGAAATAAGTGGGGCAGAACTGAAGGAAACGGTCAGAAACTTCGTAGAAGGCTGCCAGGGAGGCTTTATCCCCTTTAATCGAGGCTCTCTGCCTGTGTTCAGTGGTATTTCTGTAGAAATTAAGGAAACGGATGATGGTTATACATTGAGTAAAGTTACAAAGAATGGAAAACAGATTCAGGACAAGGATACTTTTACTGTGACCTGCCTTGCAGAACCACAATATATGGAAGCTTATGCGGCAGAGGAAAATATTGCATTTGATGGAGGGGATACCTCTGTGGAAGATACCTGGACAACATATGTTTCAGATGGTAATGCCATTCTTGCAGAGCCTGAAGACTATATTACTCTGAGGTGAGAAGAATGGATGTTAAGAATCATAATACAAACAGAAAGAAACGGGTTGTGAGAAAACGATGGAATACAGCAGTTCTTATTGTTCTATTCATTGGAATCCTTTTGACTGTTTTCCGATATTTGGAGTTTGTATCGAAGACTGTTTATGAGGAAAGTGTTTCTCACCTGACAGAAATTTTTCATCAGTCTGATAATATGCTAAGTGAGCTGACAAATAAGAATCTGACTTATCTCCATATATGGGGGGAATATCTGCAGAATACTTCCGATGAAAGTGAAATTCGTGAGTATATAGAGAAAGCACAGGAAGATGCAGGCTTTTTAGATTTTTATTTCCTGTCAGCGGACGGGAACTATAAGATGGTAACAGGTGAAACCGGCTATCTGGGATTACAGGAAAATATTGAAGATGAGATCCGGCAGGGAAATGATGTGATAACCAATGCAACAGTTCCCGGAAAATCCCAGCTCCTTGTTTTTGCCACTCCCAAGCCTCATGGAAGTTATCAGGGCTTTGAATATGATGCAATTGCCATTGCCTATGAAAACTCCGATATCGTAAATGTGCTGAATATTTCTGCTTTTAATGGAAATGCCCAGAGTTATGTGGTTCATCCGGATGGTCGTGTTGTTGTGGATCATTCCTCTGAGTCATGGGGAGAGGTGTATAATTTCTTTGGGATTCTGAGAGAGCATTCCAATATGTCTGAAAAAGAGATCCTTAAACTTTCAGAAGAGTTTAAGGAAGGACATACAGATGCAATGCTGATAAATCTGGATGGAAAGGATTACTATCTGGTCTATGAGAAATCCAAACCTCAGGACTGGATCTTTCTGGGACTTGTCCAGGCTGATATCGTTAATGCCAGTATGAATGTTCTGCAGCGTAGCACTATGCTGCTTGTAAGTGCAGTAGCGGTGTGTATTGCCGGTCTTTTTATTGGAATTATTCTCTGGAAAAACAGGGTAAACCTGAAGAGAAAGGATACGGAGATCCTTTACAGGGACGAGCTGTTTCAAAAGCTGTCAATGAGTGTGGATGATGTTTTCCTGATGCTGGATGCCAAAACATATAAAGCAGATTACGTCAGTCCCAATGTGGAAAAATTGCTGGGTATTACAGTAGAACAGATCCGTAAAGATATTTGTGTCCTGGGAAAACTGAATCCCGGGGATGTTGAAGATCCGGAGAAGAATTATCTGGAAGAAATCCAGGTTCATGAGCAGCAGGAATGGGATTTTGAATATGTTCATCAGAAAACAGGAGAACACCGCTGGTTTCATAACGTTGCAATGGGCAGCGAGGTAAACGGAAAAAAGAAATATATCCTGGTTCTGTCAGATCGTACCTCTGACAGAAAAATGAATCAGGCGCTTTCTGAGGCGGTCCGCGCTGCGGAGACTGCAAACAAGGCAAAGAGCACCTTCCTTTCCAATATGTCTCACGATATCCGGACACCAATGAATGCGATTATTGGTTTTACCACACTGGCTGTAAGCAACATTGATGATAAAGAAAGGGTACGGGATTATCTGGGTAAGATTCTTTCCTCCAGTAATCATCTGCTCTCACTGATCAATGATATCCTGGATATGAGCCGTATTGAGAGCGGAAAAATTCATCTGGAAGAAACGGAAGTCAGTCTGTCAGAGGTTCTTCATGATCTAAAAACCATTATCAGCGGACAGATCCATGCGAAACAGCTGGAGCTTTACATGGATGTTATGGATGTTACTAATGAGGATGTTTATTGTGACAAGACGAGGCTGAATCAGGTGCTCCTGAATCTTTTGTCCAATGCGATCAAGTTTACTCCTGCAGGCGGAACCGTTTCTGTCCGGCTGAGAGAGTATCCGGGTACACAGAGAGGCTGTGAATTGTACGAAATCCGGGTAAAGGATAACGGAATCGGCATGAGTCAGAAATTTGTACAGAAGATCTTTTCTCCTTTTGAGAGAGAGCGGACTTCCACTGTAAGCAGGACTCAGGGTACAGGACTGGGCATGGCTATCACCAAGAACATCGTGGATATGATGGGCGGAACCATTGAGGTTCAGACAGAACAGGGCAAAGGTACTGAATTTATTATCCGTCTGCCATTGCGGATTCAGCCAGAGAACCACCGTATAGAGAAAATCGCAGAGCTGGAAGGTCTGAAAGCATTGGTAGTGGACGATGATTTCAATACCTGTGACAGTGTGACTAAGATGCTTGTGAAGGTTGGAATGCGTTCGGAATGGACACTTTCCGGTAAGGAGGCTGTTCTCCGCGCACGACAGTCTGTGGAAATGGGTGATGCATTCCATGCTTATATCATTGACTGGCGTCTTCCGGATATGAACGGCATTGAAGTTACCCGTCAGATCCGTAGTCTTGGTGACGATACGCCGATCATTATCCTGACTGCTTATGACTGGTCAGATATTGAAGTGGAAGCCAGGGCAGCAGGGGTGACTGCATTCTGTGCCAAACCTATGTTTATGTCAGATATCAGAGAGACTCTGATGGCTGCTATCGGCCAGAAGCAGGCTGAGGCAGAGGATAATATCCTTCCGGCAGCAGATTCAGATTTCAGAGGCAGGCGCATACTGCTTGTGGAAGATAATGAACTGAACAGTGAAATTGCAGTAGCGCTCCTTAGTGAATATGGTTTTCGGGTTGATACAGCGGAAGATGGAGCAGAGGCTGTGGAGAAAGTTAAGAATTCAACACAAGGTGAGTATGACCTGGTGCTTATGGATGTGCAGATGCCTGTAATGAATGGATATGAGGCTACTGAGCAGATCCGTTCACTGGATGATCCTTCACTGGCGGGAATCACGATCCTTGCCATGACTGCCAATGCTTTTGACGAAGACAGAAAGAAAGCACTGGCATGTGGTATGAATGGATTTTTATCCAAGCCGATAGTTATTGAAGAATTGATCAATACATTACAGAATAACCTAAAGTGAGTTTTGTGTTAAAGTGATAAACATTGTTCTTTCAAGTAAGAAAAATGAATCAGCTTGTTTTGAGGATACAGGAAAACGTAGAATGCTTCATCAGAATCCTCCCGATGTCCAAAATGAACAGTTATAAAGCAACGCAGGCAAACAGGTATCTGCCAGATAAGGATAAAACATGCATACCTATCATTGCAATGACGGCAAATGTGATATGATAGGTGATATTTTCTATATGATGATGTTGGGAGATTATATGAAAAAGTTTAAGGCAAATGATAATAAGAGTGAAGAACATGAGATTAACTACAGACAATTTAACAAAAAGCTGGAACTGCTGAATCAGATTCTGTCTCTGATATCAGACATCAATCAGGCGTCGGATGAGAAAGAAGTGAAGGACTGTATTCCTGCATTGCTTCAATACACTGGTGAATATACAGATGCAGACAGAGTATATATTTTTGAACTGATGTCTGAAAAGCAGGATTATTACAGCAATACCTTCGAATGGTGCAGAGAAGGGATCATCCCACAGATTGACAATCTGATTCGTATTTCTGTCGATAGTATGCCGGTGTGGCATGAGAAATTTCTTCGTGGAGAAACCATAATTATTCATGATCTGGAGAAAATACGTGAAACCATGCCTTCGGAATATGACATCCTGAAGGTTCAGGACATTCATTCACTGCTGGTGTTACCTCTGTTTGCAAATATGCAGTTGAGCGGTTTTATCGGTTTGGATAATCCGGAGCTGGTTAATCCCGGTGTTTACATATCGCTTCTTTCCAATGCAGGCGGACATCTTGCCAGTACACTGAATAATCTGCGTATGTTCAGGATGCTTGAGGAAAAACAGAAAACACTGGAGAGCAATCTGGAGGAACTTCAGAAGGAGAAGCATATCCTGGAAGCTCTCTGCGTAGATTATACCTCATTTTATTTATGTGATCTGGCAAATGATACTCTGGAAATGATCAAACAGAGCATACATTCCAATTGGGCAGAGATTGATGAGATGCCGGAGCTGAAATCCAGTTATACCTCTGGAATCAGATATTATTATGATCATTATGTAATCCGGGAATCAGCACCGGATTTTCTCCGGAAGATGGAACGTCACGCTCTCATAGAGTATCTGCGGAATCACAAACGTTTTGCATATCGTTATCAGTCAGTGAAAAACCATGCCGGGCATGAGTATTTTGAATTGCAGGTGATCCGTCTGGAGACAGGCAACAGAGATGATTATAAGATCATTATGGGATTTCGCTATATTGATGATATTGTGCAGGAGGATATGAAAAAGAAGCAGCAGATGGAAGAGACTATGGCTGATCTGAAAATGAATAATGAGATTATCTCTGCAATCAGCAAAATGTACTGGATCATCTACCGGATGGATCTGATCCATGATACCTATGAGGAGATTTCCAGCAAGGAATCCATGCACCGTCTGACCGGCAGAAGTGGAAAGATTTCTGTTCAGTTTACAAAAGCCAGAGAGAAAATCGTAGCTCCCGAATTTCAGGAAAGAATGAGAGAATTCCTGGATGTTTCCACGCTGGCAGAACGTCTGAAGAACAGAGAGGAGATTTCCACAGAATACAGAGCCATAACCGGAGTCTGGCACCAGGCCAGATTTATTGTGAAACTGCGAAACGAAGCAGGGGAAGTGACCAATGTTCTCTATGTGACGAGAGATATTAATGACCAGAAAATATCTGAGCTGGAGAGCCGGGAAGAACTGAGAAGAACTGCCCAGGAGGCTGAGAAAGCCAATCTGGCAAAGACAGATTTCCTTAGGAGAATGAGTCATGATATCCGCACACCGATCAACGGGATTCAGGGATGTGTGGATATTGCAGACCGTTATCCCGATGATCTGGAGCTTCAGCAGGAAGCACGTACCAAAATCAGGACTGCTTCCGGTTATCTTTTAAACCTTGTCAATGATGTGCTGGATATGAATAAGCTGGAATCCGGCAATATACAGCTGGAGAGAAAGCACTTTAATCTGCTGGAACTTTTGCATAACACGAATGAAATCACCAGGATGCAGGCAAATGAATCCGGCATTAATTATTATGTAGAAGATGGAGAAATCATCCATACACAGCTGATAGGAAGTCCGGTGCATTTCCAGCAGATATTGATGAATATCGGCAGCAATGCAGTAAAATATAATTATGATGGTGGTTCTGTGACAGTTACCTGTCGTGAGGTTTCCTATACGGATACCACTGCGGAATATGAACTGACCTGTACAGATACCGGAATCGGCATGAGTGAGGAATTTCAGAAAAAGGCATTTGAGCCTTTTGCCCAGGAAGGGCAGTCAGCCAGAACAAATTATGCAGGTACCGGTCTGGGACTTGCCATTGCCAGAAAGCTGATAGAGCTGCAGGGTGGAACCCTTTCTTTTGAGAGTATACAGGGAAAGGGAACTAAATTTATTCTTCATATTTCTTTTGAAATCTCTGCTGAGGAATCGGAAAAGAAATCCCAGATGTATCAGAACTGTTCAGTGGAAGGAATTCAGGTTCTGCTGGTGGAAGACAATGAGCTGAATATGGAAATTGCTGAGTTTCTGCTGAAAGAAGAAAAAATGATAGTGACAAAGGCATGGAATGGACGGGAAGCTGTAGAAATATTTGAGAATTCAGAGCCCGGATACTTTGATGTGATCCTGATGGATCTGATGATGCCACAAATGGGAGGTCTGGAAGCTACCCGCAGAATCAGAAAGCTAGATAGAAGGGATGCGAAAACCATCCCCATCTTTGCTATGACAGCTAATGCCTTTCTTGATGATATTGCACAGAGTAAAGCAGCAGGAATGAACGAACATTTTTCAAAACCGCTTCAGATGGAGAAAGTGATAGATGCGATACGATTTTATTACACAGTCCGGTGAAAAACAGATTTGTTTTCTGGCAGCCGGTATGAATGGATAATAAAGAGGAAATGAATGAACAGAAAGATAGAAAAACGGATAAGAAAAAAAGGCAAGAAAAAAAGATTATGTTTGAGCATTTTAATACTTATCGTGTTACTTTTGGTGCCGCTTTCTGCTTATGCGTCAGAAATTAAAAGTGATGGGAAAACAACTCAGATAATAGAGGAAGAGAATAAAACCGTGAGAGTTGGGTATTTCCCATATGCCAATTTTCAGGAAGGCGGCTATGGGGAACACAAGCAGGGAGCAGGCTATGAGTATCTCCAGAAGATTTCTTATATAACCGGCTGGAAGTATGAATATGTCTATGGTTCATTTAAAGAGTGTATGGATATGCTGGCAGATGGAAGCTATCAGAAATCTGTCGGACCGTCCGGATGGAAAGAAAATACCTATTATTGCAATGACGGCAAATGCATTTGCAGAGGATGTGCAGGCTGCTTTGAATGCCGGAATGGATGATCATGTGGCGAAGCCGGTTGATATGGAGATTATAACATCTGTCATCACAAAATATGTAGAACGATGACTCATTTGTTAAAAAATGGATCGGAAAATTCATAATGGAATGGAACTTGAATAACTGCGCGTCTAACTCATCATTGAAGTAACGGGAATGCGACGCGCAGTTTATTCAAAATCAGTGGTCAGTTGATTTAAAGGATTGTTACAGGCAGTATCAGAGCAATGGTGCTGCCTTTTTTGCTGCTCTGGGTTACTTTTACCTGGCCGTTGTGCTGTCTGGCAATCTCGCTTACAAGGGCAAGACCCAGACCGGCACCGCCCATGGCGCGGCTGCGGGATTTGTCCACACGGTAGAAAGGATCAAAGATTTTCTCCTGATTTTCAGGGGAGATACCGATGCCTGTGTCGGTTACCTCCAGGACTGCAGACTCTGCAGTGTGAATGCTTACAGTGACGGAACCAGAAGGACGGTTATATTTGATTGCATTTTCAACCAGATTATAGACTGCCCGGTACAGAAGGATATAGCTGCCTGTAACAGTACAGTCACCTTCTGTCTGAATAAGCCGGATCTGATGCTTTTCTGCAATCGGGTCCAGATCGCAGAAAACTTCTTCTGTGAGTGCTGCAAGGGAAATGGTATCAGAACGCTCTACAGTCTGAAGGCCTGTCATGTCCAGCAGGATTTCCGCAAGGTGGGAAAGCCGTCCGGTCTGTTCCTGAAGCATGGTGAAAAGCCTGTCGTATTCCTGGTGTGTGTGTTCCGGCTTCTTGTAAAAAACTTCCAGATTTGTCTGCATTACAGCTAAGGGTGTGCGAAGCTCATGTGCTGCACTTGCCACAAACTGCTTCTGTGCAGAGAATGCATTGTCCAAGCGGGCAAGCATGTCATTAAAGGATCTGGTCAGACGTGAGATCTCATCCTCTGAGAGTGGGACTTCCAGCGGTTCAGACAGATTCTGAGCCTGTATCTGGCTGATCCTGTCGCTGAATCTGCGCAGGGGGGTCAGGGCTCTTCTGGTGACAAACCAGGTACAGATACTGCTGAGAAGAATAATGATACCTGTGGCAATCATGCTCTGGAACAGAAATTTATTTTTGGTATTCTGGATCTGGTTTTCCAGATCAGGGATGAGAATTTTTGGATCTACATTGATAGAGATCGGGTTTGAATTGTCAGGGGTGACCAGAACCACATAGTCGGAAATCCCTTCCAGACCGGTCACAGCAGAACGGCTGATAAAGAAATACATTAGTGCACAGGCTGTGATAACCAGTCCGGAAATCAGCAATGTGAGCCGCCATTGGAGGGAGAGCCTGCGGGGGGAAAGTTTTTCTGAATAAAATTTCATAGATAAATCCTTTCGTTTCATTATAATGACATAGTAGTATTTGAACGCAGATAAGCATTCCCCCGCTTCAAGTGCGCGAAGCACTAAGCGGCGGGGGAGGGGGGGGATGCTTTACATCTGAAAATATTTATTGTACAGATATGAATGATTTTTATTCTTCCAGAATATATCCCTGTCCGATTTTATTTTGTATAGGATCATATCCAAGGGCAGTTCTCAGTTTTTTTCTCAAGGAAGAAATGTGTACCCGGATGGAATTGCTGAAGCTGTTTACGCTGCCATCCCAGAGATGCTCAATCATTTCCTCAGGGCTGATGATCCGGTTGCGGTGAAGCAGAAAGTATTCCAGAAGTGCGCTTTCTTTCCTGGTGAGAGCCAGTGGTGTACCATCTACACTGGCTTCTCTTGTGCGTGTGTCAAAGGTAATGCGGCTACATCTCAGGCAGACATCCTCCTGGATAAATTTACGGCGGGTGAGGCTGCGGATGCGGGCTTCCAGTTCCTCGAAATGAAATGGCTTGGTAAGGTAATCGTTGGCTCCCAGATCCAGACCCTCCACCTTATCCTGGATCTGTACTCTTGCGGAGAGTATGAGAACAGGAGTGTTGGTATTGAAAGTACGGAACTGACGCAGAATGTCCAGACCGTCAATTCCAGGCAGGTTCAGATCCAAAAGAATCAGATCGTAATTCTCTGTCATACATAATTCCAGTCCCTCTTCCCCGTCAAAGCAGGTATCTGTTTCGTATCCGTCCATGCGGAGTCCCTCTGCCATGGAACGGCAGAGCTGTTCTTCGTCTTCTATAATTAAAATGTGCATGATAGTCTCCTTTTTGAATTTCCGGTTTCATAGTTTTATAATATCAAAGTCCAAAGTCCAAAAGCCAGAAGATTGTCAGTGTTTGTACGATAAAATTTTTGACTCTGATATATTATCAATTTTATCATAGCACATTAAGTATAAAATTCGTGTAAAAAAGAAAACGATTTCATATTAAAATATCTGCCTGACTACGTTTCAGATTTGTTTGGGATTGATTACAAAATAAAATTCGAAAAAAAGTTATTTTCTTAACACAGATTTTATTTCTCAGATGCTATAATGTGTGCATATCAATAAAAAAGTGTCTGTCATGTGGGGATGAAATCCAGATTTGCGGACAGATACAGAGAAGTAATTAAAGGTAATATAAAAATCATAACAGTAAAAAATGAAGGGAGTTTACTTACAATGAAAAACAGAAGAATGAGATTAATGGCGATTTTTGCAGCAAGTGTATTAAGTGTGACATCTATGGGAGGTATTGTAACTGTACATGCAGGGGAGGCTCTTGCAGTGCCAGCAGATGAAGCAGGTGTAGTCCAGACGGATGGTAAGGATGTTCAGGCAGCAGAAGATGGCAGTGTGGCAGCTTCCGAGGGTCTGATTGCTGAATCCTTCAAACCCTCAGAGATTGCTCAGCCTGCACAGGATACTTATGAATATCCATTCCTTGGAATGAAATTAGGGATTTCCAAAGACCTGAAAGAGCAGATGGAGAAGAAGAATATTTCCATGTTTACAGATGAGAGATGGGATGACAATGCAGAGGCAGTCACATATGCCACAGCCAGCTGGTGTACCCTGACAGACGAGCAGAAGGATGCAGAGGTGGACAAGATGGGCACCGGATATGACGACTGGCTGAAAAGTCTCAGCAGAGTAGGTGTGATCGGAATGTATGACGAGGAATCCCAGAAAGATCTGGATACGATTACCGGATGCACAGAGCATAAAGAACTGGGCACCAGCAGTGACGGCAAATATAAATATTATCTCAGCACAAACAAGGATGCAGATGCAGACCTGCTAAAGGATGTGGAGGGGATTGAAGTAACACTTACAGAAATGACCCCGTTCCAGATGCTTTCTGCATTTGACCAGCCGCAGGATACTTCTGACAGTACAGATGCAGCTGAAGGAACAAATGTAGGCAAATTTGAAACAACAGGAGTTGACGGAAAAACCTATACACAGGATATCTTCAGCAAATACGATCTGACTATGGTAAATGTTTTTACTACCTGGTGTTCTCCATGTATTAATGAGATTCCTGATCTGGAGAAGCTTTATCAGGAGATGAAGGATAAAGGTGTGGGAGTAGTAGGCGTTACACGGGATACAATAGGCAGTGGTGGAAAACAGGATGAGGAAGCAGTGAAAAAGGCTCAGGTAATTCAGGAGAAAACAAAGGCATCCTATCCATTCCTGATCCCGGATTCCGGAATGATGAACGGACGTCTCAATGGAATCTCCGCTTTCCCGGAAACATTCTTTGTTGACAAAAATGGAAATATTGTAGGCGAGACTTACTCCGGAAGCCACAGCCTGGACGAGTGGAAAGAAATTGTGGAAAAAGAGCTGGCGAATGTAACAGAGGAAAAATAAATGAATAAATTAAAAACCAGCAAAATATGGAACAGTAAATGGCCGGCTGTGATTCTTATGCTTGTGGGAGCCTGCTTTATGGGATATGGAATTTCCCGCGGAGAGCTGGCAGTGGTGTTTACAAAAGCCATTAACATCTGTATGGAATGTGTGGGAATTGGATAAATGAGTAACAAAAAGAACAGCGATAACAAAAGTAATAAGAAACAAAATACAAAAAATATGAAGATTAATGAGTGGCCACGCCACGGAATTCAGGCACTGTGGGCGTTCATTACAAACAGTCATGTTACCGGTTTTGTCACAGGCAAAATTTACACAGGCAAATTGAAAAATGCCTGTGTTCCGGGCCTGAACTGTTATTCCTGTCCAGGTGCTGTTGGTGCCTGTCCTATCGGTTCCCTTCAGGCAGTGATAGGGAGCTGGAATTTCAAGATGGCTTATTATGTGGTAGGATTTCTCATCTTCATCGGGGCTATGGTAGGAAGGCTGATCTGCGGTTTTCTCTGTCCTTTTGGACTGATCCAGGATCTGCTGAATAAGATCCCATTTCCTAAGAAAATCCGTACATTCAAGGGAGATCAACTGCTTCGTAAGCTGAAATATGTGATTTTTGCAGTGTTTGTGATCCTGCTTCCATTGTTCCTTGTGGATATTATGGGACAGGGGGCACCCTATTTCTGCAAACTGATCTGCCCGGCAGGAACACTGGAGGGCGGACTGCCACTGGTGCTTTTGAATAAATCCATGCGCAGTGCACTGGGCTGGCTGTACATATGGAAGAATGTGATCCTTGTCATAACGATCATTCTCTCCATTATGATCTACCGTCCGTTCTGCAAATATATCTGTCCCCTGGGAGCACTTTATTCTGTCTTTAATCCTGTCTCTCTGTATAAATACAGAGTGGATAAAGATAAGTGTATAAAATGCGGAAAATGTGCAAAAGCATGCCAGATGATCGTAGACCCTGTGGAAAACTCCAACAGTCCGGAATGTATCCGCTGTGGAAGATGCCGCAAAGCCTGTCCGACAAATGCAATCCAGTGTGGAATCAAGAGAAAACCACAATCATGAAGAAAATAAAATGATATCAGAGGCATGTATAGAACTGTCATCAGTCAAAATTATTCGGGTTCAGCCATGAGACTATGAATAAAAAGATTGATAATAACAGATATGGAAAAGGGACACCTGACAGATTATAAAAGTAGTCTGTCAGGTGTTTTTGTATATTTTTGTTGGAAAATGTATAAAAATATCGAAAAATATATAAAAAACTGGTAAAATCATATTGTGAAAATGCAGAACAGAAAATGAGGTGACTGTATGGCAAAGAAGAGAAGAAAACCGAAGATGGAATTCCGCTATTACCAGATGCCTGCCGGAAGTCCGATTCTGGCTCTTCTGGGGCAGAAGTGGGTTCAGAATTATGGAAATGATGTGGATTATCTTCATTTTCACAATTACCTGGAGATTGGTTTCTGCTATGAGGGGGATGGATTTATGGCGTTTGGTGAGGCTGAAATGCGGTTTTCGGGAAGAGAATTTACGGTGATTCCACCCAATTATGCTCATACGACTAACAGTGATCTGGGTACGGTTAGTAAATGGGAGTATCTTTTCATAGATGTGGAAGGTTTTATGAAAAAATTTCTGAACAATCCGGTAAAGGCTGAAAAAATGATCCAGAGAATATATTCTAAGGCTTTATTTCTGAAAGAGAATGAGTCTCCCTCCATAGCTGAAAAAATTCTTAAGATCATGAATATTATGCGTGAAGGAGAAGAATTTTATATTGAAGAATCCAGTGGAGTTCTTGCGGCATTACTTGTAGAAATTGCCAGACTGAACCGGGCCTCATCGGAAGACAAGGTGGAAGAGGAAACAGGAAAACTTACAAATATGATTACCCGCGTACTGGATTTTGTTTCTTATCACTATATGGAAGACATTCGGATTGAGGATCTGGCGAAGATCTGTCACATCAGTGAAACTCATTTCAGAAGAGTATTTACATCGCATATGAAGGTAAGTCCTCTGGAGTATATTAATTCTGTGCGGATTCATACTGCCTGTGAATTTTTGCAGACAACAGATATACCGGTGGCAGATATTGCGCACAAATGTGGTTTCACGACCAATTCAACGTTTAACCGGAACTTCAGACAGATAATGGGAGTGACGCCGGTTGAATGGAGAAAGCGGCCGGAGAACTATGAACAGCAGCTTTTGGATTTCGATATTCATTCAGAGGAAGGATGGTAAAAAGTTATGAACTATAAGATTGTGGAGCAGGTCTCAAGAAAGAAAAAGAGTATGTCCGGAGTCCTGCGTGTGGTAATGATTGTTTTTGCAGTGCTTTTTGTGGTTATGGGAATCACGATTTCCCAGGCATTTATGCTTCCGGGATTTCTGCTTGCAGGGCTGTATTTTGTCTTTGATATATTCAGTCAGAAGGATTATGAATACACGATGGAAAACGGTCAGTTTGAAATAGATGTGATCTATGGCAAGAAGTATCGCAAAACAGCTCATATATTGGAGTTGAGCAGTCTGGAGACAGTGGCACCGCACTGGCATGAAAGTGTTGCAAGGTACAAAAGGAATGGCGGAACGGAGAAACTGAAAAAGTACGATTATACCTCTTATGATGATGATACTCCTTACTACACAATGATTATCCGGGAAGACGGGCACAAGATAAAACTGCTTCTTGATCTTAATGAGGAACTGCTTCATGCGATGAAGACACAATGTCCTGGTAAAGTCTATTTTGCATAAAATGAATTAAAAATTGTAAAATATGTACAAAAATTTAATAAAAAATTTATGAAATAAGAACAAAGGTCATTTTCAAAGACAAAAAAATATAATTTTTTGTCCATGAAAGTGGCTTTTATCATTAAAATGACATGGCAAAAGCGGTGCAAATGAGAAAGTGAACAAAAAACGGATTTTTTGGCATTTCAAATAGTGCAAAATACATAAAATGGTCGAAATTGCACATTATGTGTACGGTTATGCAAACTATACCTGAAAATCGGATGCTATAATTAGCTTACAAGCGATTCGGAAGAAAGAATAAGCTTAATAAAGGAGGACATAAATATGAGAAAAAAATTACTCGCAGTATTAATGACCGGTGCTATGGTAGCATCCTTTGCAGGATCAGCTACAGTTGTTTCAGCGAAATCTGATGATGACAACAAGTTAACCGTATGGGCATGGGATCAGAACTTCAATATCAAATCCATGCAGATCGCAGCAGATCAGTATGCAAAAGATCATGAGGGATTTTCTGTAGATATTATAGAGACATCTTCTGATGACTGCCAGACTAAACTGACAACAGCAGCAAATGCAGGCGATTACAGCACACTTCCTGATATCGTTCTTATGCAGGACAACAGCTATCAGAAATATCTGAAGAGCTATCCGGATGCGTTCACAGATCTGAAAGATATCAACATTAACTGGGATGATTTTGGTAAACTGAAACAGTCCTATTCCATGGTAGATGATACACACTATGGTGTTCCGTTTGATAACGGTGCTGTTATTGCATGCTATCGTACAGATATCCTTGATGAAGCAGGATATACAATTGATGATCTGACAGATATCACATGGTCCAAATTCATGGAAATCGGTAAAGATGTTCATGAAAAAACAGGCAAATATCTTCTTACAAGTGAAGCTACAGGCGGCGATACTCTGATGATGATGATGCAGTCCTGCGGAGCTAACTTCGTAAACGAAGATGGCGAAGCTTACATCGTAGGCAATGAAGTGGCAGAGAAATGTATCAATCTTTATGTAGATCTGGTTAAGAATGACGTTGTTAAACTTGTAAATAACTGGGATGAATATATCGCTACTATTACAGGCGGTGAGGCAGCAGGTATCGTAAATGGTAACTGGATCACAGCTACTCTGATGTCTACAGAAGACCAGAAGGGTCTGTGGCAGATTACAACAATGCCTAAAGTAGATGATGTTGATACAGCCACAAACTATGCAAACAATGGTGGATCTTCCTGGTATATTACATCCAACTGCCAGAATGTAGAACTCGCAGAAGATTTCCTTGCAAGCACATTTGGTTCCAGTACAGAGTTCTATGATGCAATCCTTCCGGAAGCAGGTGCAATCTCCTGTTATCTGCCGGCAGGTGAATCTGAGGTTTACAACGAGCCAAATGAATTTTTCGGTGGACAGCCAATCTTCTCAACAATTGTAGAATACTCTTCTCATATTCCGGAGTTCACAAAAACACCGTATCACTATGAAGCAAGAGAATGTGTCAACACAGCAGTTGTAAATATTGTAAACGGTACATCTGTAGAAGATGCTCTTCAGGAAGCTCAGGATACTCTGGCATTCAAGATGACTGAATAAATTCTGATCGCAGGATCAGATGATGTCAGGATTGCGGTAACAGTGAAACTGTGAAGCAATCTGTAGACAGTAATTAAGTGAATGAAAACAGGTAAGTGCGGGGGACTGCCAGCAGTCCCCCCTTTTACTGCAAAGAGTTGGTAATTGTCCGGCAAAATGCTGAACAGTTACAGAGTTTTTTGAAAGGAGGAGTTCACGTGAATTCCAAGAAAAAAGGTATGTCTCTGCTTGGCAAGCAGAGAGCTGCAGGATGGATGTTTCTGGCCCCTGCAACTATCATGATCGCGATCATGAGCTTTTATCCAATGATACGTGCATTTATCATTTCCCTGCAGACCGGAGCCGGAGCAAATATGAGATTTGCAGATCCGATCTTCAGCAACTATAAACGTATTCTGGCAGACAAGGTATTTCAGCAGTCTATTGCAAATACATTCCTGTATCTGATCATTCAGGTGCCGATCATGCTGATACTGGCAATTCTTCTGGCACAGCTTCTGAATAACAAAGATTTGAAATTTAAGGGATTTTTCCGTACCTGTGTATTTCTTCCATGTGCGACATCTCTGGTATCCTATTCATTGATCTTCCGTTCCATGTTTGCCACAGATGGTCTGATCAACAGTATTCTGATCAAACTTGGAATCTTATCTACCGGCTATAACTTCCTGGGAAATTCCGCCAGTGCCAAGATTGTAATTATCCTTGCGCTGATCTGGAGATGGACCGGATATAATATGGTGTTCTATCTGGCAGGACTTCAGAATATCGAATATTCTGTATATGAAGCAGCCAAGATTGACGGTGCCAATGGCTGGAAGACTTTCTGGAAGATTACAGTTCCGCTTCTGAAACCGACAATTATCATGACATTCATCATGTCAATTAATGGTACACTGCAGTTGTTCGATGAGTCTGTCAACCTGACAAAGGGTGGACCGGCAAACTCAACAATCACAATGTCCCACTATATTTACAATACATGTTTTATTAACGTACCAAACTTTGGATATGCAGCAGCAATGTCATTTATCATATTCATTATGGTAGCTGTACTTGCATTTATTAATTTGAAAGTAGGTGATACACGTGACTAAGAAAAACAAATCAGCCATTCAGAGAAGATTGATCCCAACCTATATTTTTCTGATCATCGTGTCATTTATTTCAGTATTCCCGTTATACTGGATGATCTCAGCTGCAACTAATACATCCACAGATGTGTCACGTGGACGAATCATTCCGGGAAGCTATTTTATGGAAAACTTCCGTAATCTTACATCCCAGCAGCCACTGTGGAGAGCACTTGGAAACTCTTTCTTTTATGCAATCCTTACTACAGTGATCTGTCTTCTGGTATGCTCTATCGCAGGTTACGGATTTGAAGTTTACCATGATAAGTGGAAAGACAGAGTATTTTCAATCCTGCTTCTGGCTATGATGGTTCCGCAGGTTGCAACTATGGTTCCGTTATTCAAAATGTTTTCCAAGGCAGGACTTCTGAATACAGCAGTAGGTTTTATCCTTCCGATTATTTCCACACCGTTTATGATCATGATGTTCCGCCAGAATGCCAGATCATTCCCGGTTGATATTATTGAAGCTGCACGTATTGACGGACTCAGCGAAGTAAGGATTTTCTTCCAGATGTTCATTCCTACAATGAAATCCACATATGCGGCAGCTGCTGTTATTACCTTTATGAATGCATGGAACTCTTATCTGTGGCCAAAGGTAATCATGACAGACAACAAGGCAATGACCATGCCAATGCTGATCGCCAACCTGATCACAGGTTATGTGACAGATTATGGTATGCTGATGTGCGGTGTATTGTTCTGTTCCATTCCTACAATGGTCGTATTCTTTGTATTACAAAAACAGTTTGCAGAAGGTATTACCGGAGCAGTCAAATAAAAAACCTGAGAAAGAGAACACCCGGCAGATTACGAAAAGTAATCTTGCCGGGTGTTTTTTCCTGTTTATAAATAAATACATTCAAATTTAAGTAGGCATAATGAAAAAAGTACGGTAAAATAGATAGAGTACAGAAAGTACTTTTCCAGAATAAAACAAGAAGGGGGAGGGCCATGTCCGAAGTAAAGAATAAGAAAAAGAAATCAAGTATTATTCAGGTCAGTATCGGTGTTCTGGCAGTTATTCTGGCTATCCTTATTATCATAATGATGGGAATTGTCTCAGATATTCAGGGAACGGCCCGTATTGTAAATTATACCGGTTTAGTCAGGGGAGAGACACAGAGACTCATAAAACTGGAGCTTTCCACGCAACAGGAAAATGAGATGATCCATGAGATAAGAACTTTTATTGACGGTTTGCGAAATGGAAATGATGAATTAAATCTTGTGCGCCTCGATGATGTTGATTTCCAGAATAAAATGCAGGAACTGGATGATAAATTCTCTGACCTGTATAAGAAAATTTATCTTGTGAGGTTTAAAGGGGCCAAGAACACAGATATTATTCCGGAAAGTGAGGAGTTTTTTGTGATCTGTGATGAAGCAACAGGTCTGGCCGAAAAATATTCACAGAAAAAAGCCACATCCTTATCATTGCTTGAAAAATATATCACAGCAGATATTGTTGTGCTGATGCTGCTGATTGGATATGAATTTATAAAAGCAATACAATATGCGGCAATGAACCGTTTGTTGCAGCGAAAGGTATATCTGGATGATGCGACGGGACTTCCGAACAAAAATAAATGTGAAGAATTGCTGAATGAGGAAGAACCGGGTGCAGATATCGGTGTCTGTAGTTTTGATCTTAATAATCTCCGGCGTATTAATGACAGCAGAGGACATGAAGCCGGTGATGCCTATATCCGTAGATTTGCTATCTGCCTGCGGGATTCCATGCCGGCTGAGCAGTTTGTGGGAAGAGCAGGTGGAGATGAATTTCTTGCAGTTACCCATGGACTGGACAGGGAACAGATGACACAGTGTCTTGAAAAGGTGCGCAGGGATATGACAGAGGAATCCAGAGTGTATCCGGATACTCCCCTAAGCTATGCGGTGGGATTTGCACTGGCCGGCGATTTTCCCGGAAGTACAATGAGAGAACTGTTTAACTGCGCAGACAAAAACATGTATATCAATAAGAATCATGTAAAAAGGGAAGAGGCCGCAGCAGAAAAGCATCAGAGATATCAGCTGTTAAAGCTGCTTAATCAGCACGGCAGTAATTTCTCAGACTGTCTGTATTGTGATGCCAGGATGGATACCTATCGGGCGATTCGTTCCAGTGAAAATTTTTTCCTGGCTTCTGATGGTGCATATTCCGGTGCTGTGGAACAGATTATAGAGGAACAGATTGAAAAGTCCTGTCAGGCAGATATCCGTGAAGGGCTGGAGATTTCGGAGCTTCAAAAGAAGATGCATACGAAGGAAGATGTGCTGGAATATGAGTATAATATCGGAAAACAGGGGGCATATAACCGCCTGACACTGATTCCGGTGGACTGGGATGAGGATAAAAAGCTGCATCATTTTCTCCTGGCATTTGAAACCATCCGAAAGACTTCTGAAGGTCAGACAGGGGCAAAGGAGCAGCTGCATCTCTATTATGAACAACTGAAACAGTCAATCCTGGAAAATGACAGCTATGTGGACGCGCTTCTGGAATTGTCAGATGTGATTTATACAGTAAATCTGACAAAGGATGTTCTGGAAAGAAGGATCGTACTGAATGGAAAAGAACAGAAGAGCCGGGAACTTTTTATGGACTACCCGCTTCCATGTTCTTATCAGGATTACTGCTGGGAATATGAGAAAAAAATCACCCAGGAAACAATTGCAGGTTATTGTATGACCGATAATTGTGAAAAGCTTCGTAAGAGGTTTGAGAACGGAGAAACAAATATGTCTGTGGAGTATTGTGCCCGCGAAGACGATGGAAGTATCCGCTGGGTACAGAAAACAGTTCTTATGACCAGAGTGGTAGTGTTTGATACAGAAATCCTTGCTGAGGTACCCGTGATCTATGCAATCATTCTGTTGCAGGATACTACACAGAGACATGAACGGGATGAGCAGGAACAGGCGCGCCTTCAGGCCGCATTCAATGAGATGCGTGCCGAGAGCAGGGCGAAAACGAATTTCCTCAGCCGTATGAGCCATGATATCAGGACACCTTTGAATGGTATTATTGGTCTGTTAAAGATTGATGAGACTCATTTTGAGGATAAGGCACTGATACGGGAAAATCATAAAAAGATGAAGATAGCAGCGGATTACCTGCTCTCCCTTATCAATGATGTTCTGCAGATGAGCAAAATAGAGGAAGGTCATATTGTCCTGACTCATGAATATATCTGTCTCAAAGATCTGGTCTATGAGATTGAGAGCATTATCACTCACAGGGCAGCAGATGAGGATATTCAGTGGATTTATGAGAAAAATAAGGAGGATATTCCTTATCCGTATATCTATGGAAGCTCACTGCATCTTCGTCAGATTTTTCTAAATATTTATGGAAACTGTATTAAGTATAACCGGCCGGGAGGAAAGATTACTACGGTAATGGAGGCAGCAGATGTACATGATGGAATCTGTACATACAGATGGACGATTTCTGATACAGGTATAGGGATGAGTCCGGAGTTCCTGAGCCATATTTTTGATCCGTTTTCACAGGAAAAAACAGATGCCCGGAGTGTTTATCAGGGAACCGGTCTGGGAATGGCGATCGCCAGGGGATTGATTGAGCAGATGAATGGAAGTATTGAAGTGACAAGTCAGGTGGGCATTGGCTCTGTGTTTGTCATTACCATTCCCTTTGAAATTTCCCAGGAACAGAAAAAGGATGAGGAACTTGCAGAGAAATATGATATTCGTGGATTGCATCTGCTGGCAGCCGAGGATAATGAGCTTAATGCAGAAATCGTAGAAATGCTGCTGACAGATGACGGTGCCAAGGTTACAGTTGCAAAAAACGGCAGACAGGCAGTGGAGCACTTCGAAAGTAATCCTCCGGGAACCTTTGATGCCATATTGATGGATGTTATGATGCCTGTTATGGATGGTATTGCAGCAACAAAAGCCATACGTGTCATGGACAGGGCGGATGCAAAAACAATTCCGATCATTGCAATGACTGCAAATGCATTTGAGGAAGATGCAAAAAGATGTCTTGCAGCCGGCATGACTGCACATCTGGCAAAACCTTTCCAGATAGAAGACGTGGAAAAAGCCATTGTGGAGTGCTGTGGAAAGTAATGCATCTGCAAGATCTGTTGTCATCAGTAAATTATCAGAAGCAGAGTTAAAAGTCTGGATGACGAAAATATGAGTAGAGAAAGGCGTGAGTCATAGAAATGTGGCTTGCGTCTTTTTTGTCTGAAAAACGTAAAAATATTATGAATATAGAATCATAAAACGTGATGACCTTGTTGAGGAAAGAAGCCGACTGACAGTTCACAAATTCTTCACAAAAAATTAGCACTCACCTCTTGACAGTGCTAATAATAAATGTTATATTACAACTAGAACAAAGGAAGGGGAACAAAAAGAGAACAAAGAAATAAGTTCTATGAGATTCCTGATAACCTAAGTTCCAAAGAAACAAGGTAAAGATGCATAACTGAGAGTCCATCATATACAGATGGACGGTATAGAAAAGGAGAGATGACTTATGTTGATGCCTAGTATTTTTGGAGAAAATTTATTTGATGACTTTTTTGGAGATTTCCCATTTTATTATGATGACAGAGCAATGAAAGATACAGAGAAGAAACTTTACGGACGCAGAGCCAGCCATATAATGAAAACCGATATCAAGGAAACTGATAAAGGCTATGAACTGGTCGTAGATCTTCCGGGATTTACCAAAGATGAAGTAAAGGCTGACCTGGAGAATGGTTATCTGACTATCAGTGCAGAGAAAGGCCTGGATAAAGATGAGCAGGAGAAAGAGACAGGACGTTATATCCGTAAGGAACGTTACGCAGGTGCGTGCAGCCGTAGCTTCTATGTAGGTAAAGAAGTTGAGAAAGAAGACATTAAAGCAGAATTCAAACATGGTATCCTCACATTATTTGTACCAAAGAAAGAAGCAAAACCAGCAGTAGAACAGAAGAAAACAATTGCCATTGAAGGCTGATGAATAAATATTCTGACTGACCCGTTAAGGGTCAGCCAGAGATTAAAAACAGATATAAAAATAAAAGCTTACACTAAAAGATTGAAGATAAAAGGTTGAAAAAACCTGTAAAGATAGATTTGGAAAGTAAATCTGGCGAACAGATTTGACATATATAAAATATATTAGAAAAGGAGATATGACTTATGTTAATGCCTAGTATTTTTGGAGAAAATTTATTTGATGACTTTTTTGGAGATTTCCCATTCTATTATGATGACAGAGCAATGAAGGATGCAGAGAAGAAACTTTATGGACATAAAGCAAATCATGTGATGAAAACTGATATCAAGGAAATGAATAACGGATACGAACTGGTTGTAGATCTTCCAGGATTTAAGAAAGATGAAGTTCATGCAGCACTTGAAAATGGTTATCTGACCATCAGTGCAGAGAAAGGTCTGGATAAAGATGAGAAGGAAAAAGAGACAGGACGTTATATCCGCAGAGAACGTTATGCAGGTGCCTGCAGTCGTAGCTTCTATGTAGGTAAAGAAGTACATCAGGACGACATCAAAGCAGAATTCAAACATGGTATCCTGACATTATTTGTTCCGAAGAAAGAAGCAAAACCAGCAGTGGAACAGAAGCACAGCATCTCCATTGAAGGATAATAGATGTTAAGTTACAGCAACGGGAGGTCAAATCTTTTGGCTTCCCGTTGTTTGCATAATGAGGACTGCAGAAATATGAAGTCAGGAATGATTGCGTTAGAATGTGTTTATGAAGGAAGGTGATGATATTGAAAAGAGACTACTATGAAGTTCTTGGCGTGAACAAAAACGCAGATGCAGCAACGATTAAGAAAGCATACAGAAAACTGGCAAAGAAATATCATCCGGACAGTAATGAGGGAAATGCTTCGGCAGCAGAGCATTTTAAGGAAGTAAATGAAGCCTATGATGTTCTGAGTGATGAGAAGAAACGTAAACTGTATGACCAGTTTGGCCACGCTGCTTTTGAAGAAGGTGCCGGTAATTATGGAAATGCACAGGGCAGCCCGTTTGGCAGTGGCTTTGGCGGAGCACAGGGCAATCCATTTGGCGGTGGTTTCCATGGATCGTACAGTGATGGCAATGGTTATCATGAATATCATTTTGAGAATGGCGAAGATATGGATGATATTCTGAAGAACATCTTTGGTGGTGGATTTAAGAAGAGTAAATCATCCGGTGGTTTTGGAAGCAGCGGTTTCGGTGGCAGTGGATTTCACGGAAGTGGTTTTGGTGGATTCGGAAGCAATGGAACTGGCGGCTTTGGCGGTTCTTACAGCAGTAAAGGTGAGGATCTTCATGCAGAGGTTACTGTCAGCTTTGATGAAGCTGCTTTTGGCGGTAAGAAGGTTATCCGCCTGCAGAGCAGCAACGGTGGCGTCCAGAATTACGAAGTCAATATTCCGGCAGGTATTGAATCCGGTAAATCTATCAGACTTAAAGGAAAAGGATATCCGGGAGTCGGCGGAGGTGAAGCCGGTGACCTGCTTCTGAAAGTAAATGTTCAGGATAAACAGGGATATAAACGGGAAGGCAGAGATGTTTATACAACTGTAAATATCCCATTTACAACAGCAGTATTTGGCGGTGAGGCGAAGGTTCACACTATTTACGGTGATGTTCTCTGTAACATTAAACCGGGTACTCAGTCCGGAACGAAGATACGTCTGAGAGGCAAAGGTATCGTTGCAATGAATAATCCGTCTGTACACGGTGATGAATATGCAACTGTACAGATTGAAGTTCCGACAAATCTGACACCGGAAGCAAGACGGAAACTGAAAGAATTTGAGCAGGAATGTAATGGAAGCCGTAGAAGCCGTGGATTTGGCAGCGGGAGTGCGGCGTGAAGAGTAATCAGAAATATTTTTGAGAATATAGTGAAGCAATTTTACAGAGAAACGAAAAGGATACATGCACAGTAACATTACCGTGTATGTATCCTTTTAGCATAATAGGGAAAAATATTCTATGAGCTTTTTCTGATATAGAATATTGTTTATCTGGGTTCTTTTCCATCACGGAAGAGCATCATCATTTCCTTGGTCAGGCTGATATTATTGCCCTGATCCGGGATTTTATCACGTTCTACCCACTGTGCCATGGAGAGCTCTTCATGGTCAACGGTCAGGGTATCATCGCCGTCCACATCACAGAAGAATCCGAAAAGCAGGGTACCGCTGAAGGACCATGGCTGGCTTTTGTAATAGCGGAGATTCTTTACCTTAAGGCCAACTTCCTCCATTACTTCTCTGTGAACAGTTTCTTCAATGGTTTCTCCGATTTCTGCAAAGCCTGCGATAAGGGCGTAACGCTTAAATCTGCGGCCCTCATATTTGGAAAGAATGATTTTATCTCCGTTTGTGATTCCTACGATTACTGCAGGACACAGGACAGGGTACTCCTGATTGCCGCAGGAAGGGCATTCCATCATACGTTCTTTTTGGCTGTGCAGCATTGGTTTTCCACAGCAGCCGCAGAACCGGCGCTTGCTGTACCACTGGAAAAGCTGATGTCCTGTAACTCCTGCAAATGCCAGATGCTGTGGCCGGGCTGTCCGAAGAATCCGTACATCCTGAAATTCATAGTCCGGAAGCAGAGAGGTATCCAGCTCCGGGATCAGGTAGAAACGCTGATCATCTATGGAAAACAGATAAATAAAATTGTTGTAAAGATCAGCGATCTTTTCCTCCAACTCCCGGAAACGTGGGAAAGTAATATCTGCATCCCGTTCCTGGCGGGGAAGAAGTATACTGCCTTTTTCGTATGCAAGGATAAAGCTGTCTTTATCCGGGGCAGAAGGTTTGTATTCGTTGTGATAAGTATGTGGTGCGATGTCCTGAATCATATTGTAGATATCCTTTTCTTTATTTTGTTATAAAATAATTTCATAAGATTCTGATAAGATTATTTGTGAGTGTAGTTATAAATTCTTTATGGTTTATCAGAAAAATATAAGAAGATAATGAGTGGCAAAATAATACAGATTCATTATCTGTTCATAGTATATTCTTGGAGTTTTATAAAAGCAAGCAATAAATATTCATTCTGAAAAAAGACGATATGTCAGATAATTTAATAATAATACAAAGAAAATTCGTAGGTATACAAAAAAAAACAGATAGTTTATAATAGAAATTTGGAAGGGTTAAAATAATGTACGTGTAAACAAACAGGGAGGAAAAGGATTGAAGGTATTAATAGCAGATGATGAAATAAAGGTATGTCGGCTGATCCAGCACCTTGTAGATTGGGATGCCCTGGAAATGGATATTGTTGGTTTTGCAAATGATGGAAAAACTGCTTATGAAAGTATTTGTGAAAAGAAACCGGATATTGTGATTACAGATATACGTATGCCGGTGTATGATGGACTTGAACTGATACGCAGGGCAAAAGAAGTGAATCCGGAGATTAATTTCATAGTAATCAGCGGTTACAGTCAGTTTGAATATGCACAGCAGGCAATCAAGTATGGGGTAAAAGACTACCTGCTGAAACCATTAAAAAAGAGAGAACTGGAAAACTCATTAACTGAAATTAAAGAATCACATGAATCTCTGATTAAGAGTACCAGAATCAGAAACGAAATGGAATCTATCATTGAAGCATCCAGAGAACATATACGGGAGAATTTTCTTATGAAAACGCTCCAAAACTCAGCAACTAATCCGCTAAAAGCAGATATGAGTTTGGAACAGTTGAATGAACAGTATGGTTGTAAATTTCATAAAGGATTTTTTACAGCAGTCAGAGTCAGGCCATTTTTCTCAAAAAATTCGGACAAATCTGCCGGTGACAGTGAAGAATTTGTAATGAACAAAATTCATCAGATGGTAAAAGAAAAATTGGAGATATACTGCGAAACTTATATGTCTACAGTATATCAGGATGAAATCGTATGCATTTTAAATACAGTGGATAAAGAGATTGAACCAGTCAGAAAAAAGCTAAAACATTTGATAGTTAATGTATCTAATTTGAAAACTGTATTTCCTGATATCAGAATAAGGATCGGACAGGGAAATACACATAGTTCTTATATGGGAATCACGGATAGTTTCCGAGAGGCAGAACTGGCGATCATGAATCGAATGGGCGAAAATGAAGATACATATATCTGCTACAGTGAAGACAGTAAAAGTGGAAAAACTAAAGAAGAAATTTTTGACAGTGGTCTGCGAAATGAAATTCTGACCTATCAGGAAAGAATGGATATTGAAGGAACCCTCCGCCTTGTTGACAAGGTTGGAGAGAAATTGAAGCCATTTAAGTATGACGGAAAACTGGTTTATGAAGTTTTTGGTGAATTAGTTGAAACATTGCGGTTTGGTATGAAATATTCTCGTGAAGGCAGAAATCTTTTTCTGATTGAAGATTATAAAAAACAGTACAGAAGGATATGGGATTATGATGAACTCTTTCAGTGGATCAAATCGGATCTGTCCCGGGTGCATCAGGTTTATATGAAGAATATTCAGGATGAAGAGAGTAAACCGATACGTGATGCAAAGAAATATATCCATGATAATTTCAACAAACATATCAGTCTGGAGAATGTCAGTGAGTATATTGGATTTAATGCTGCCTATTTTTCTACACTGTTTAAGAAAGAAACAGGAAAAAATTTCCTTGAGTATGTGACAGAGCTTCGTATCCAAAATGCAAAGAACTATCTCATACAGACTAATTATGACATTGCGGAAGTAGCATCTGCAGTAGGATATAATGATCTGAAATATTTTTCTAAATTGTTTAAGAAGACAACAGGATTGAATCCTTCAGAATTTAGAAAGTTATATAGTTAATCAAAATGTGCAGGTGCAAAAACTATGAAAAAAAGAAATATATTTAGCAGACAGGCAGTTAATTTTTTGTGGGTTCTTCTGGGATTAGGGGCAGGTCTTCAGTTTATAGAAGTTATATGGGCTGCATCGAAAGGATATCTGGGATTTTTTTCTATGATGGTGGTTATTGTGACAGAGATGGTTATTACAGGAAGCATTTATGTGATTATTTATAAGTTTCTGATAAAACCATGTAATGAGACCAGAAAATTATTCAAACATTTTATACAGAGTGGAAGTTTTCAGGAACTGATTGATCAGGATTATCAGATTTTTCCAGAGCAGAATGAAGTAATGCAGAAGCTGGATTCCATATTGGATAAAAAGAACATTATTGAGTTATCGACAAAACATGCAGAACTTCTTGCACTGCAGAATCAGATCAATCCTCATTTTCTGTATAATACGCTGGAAGCAATACGAGGAGATGCGCTATGTGAAGGAATTGATAGTATTGCTGATACGACGGAAGCATTGTCTACATTTTTCAGATATACCATCACGGATACAGGAAATCTGGTTTCAGTAGAAGATGAACTGGAGAATGTAGAGAATTATTTTAAAATACAGCAGTATCGTTTTGGAGATAAACTGGATATGAGAGTTAATTTTCCGGATGACTATGCAAGGATCCTGGAATGTAAACTCCCTAAACTTACTTTGCAACCTGTAGTTGAAAATGCAATTTTCCATGGTCTGGAAGCGAAAGCAGAAGGTGGAGTTATCATCATTTCACTGGAGATGACAGAGAAGAAACTTCTGATCAATATTCATGATGACGGAATTGGAATTGACGAAGAAGAGCTTATAAAGATCAACCAGAGACTGGAGATAACTTCAGGGCCGCTGACAGAAGAGAAGCGTAAACGTGGAGGTATTGCTCTGCCGAATGTATCCAGGCGTATTAAGCTGTTATTTGGGGATGAATATGGAATACATATTTATAGTATTCCTAATCTTGGAACAGAAGTCAGGATATCGGTACCGATCATTACAAACAGGGAGCAGAGAAATCAGTGAAAAGAGAATTACTGAATATAGAAGGCGGAAAGATAAAAAAAGGGAATAATGTTATATTTGATGATCTGTCTCTGGAACTGTTTCAGGGAGAAATAACAGGAATCGTATTCGATGATATTCTGGAACAGAAGCTCTTTATTGATATGCTGCTTGGAGATGTTTTACTTTATTCAGGAAAGATTTTTGTAAATGAGGAAAGGAAAGCTTATGAAGAAGCTGCCAGATTGTTAAAACAGCAGGTGGCGGTGATTGGTTCTAAAAGTAAATTACTGCCTTCTATTACGATAGAAGATAATATATTTCTTTTTTCAGACAGAAAACTGTTTCTGGATCAGAAAGAGTATAGAGAACGTTTCCAGAAGTTAAGGACGGAACTGAATATTTCGGATGATATGCCTCATAAAGTCAGAAATTTATCTGCCAAGGAAAAGGTTATTATAGAATTACTTAAAGCCTATGAGGAAAGAAAGAAAATTGTGATTCTGGATGAGATTACCAGCCTTTTATCAGAAAAGGATCTGGGAGAAGTGTTTTCTCTTATTGACAAAATGAAATCCCAGATGTCATTTCTGGTTACAGTAGGATTTGAAGATTTTATTATGGAATGGATGGAATCTATTGCAGTTGTTCAAAATGGAAGAACTACATTTGTATCTGGGATTTCTCAGTTAAACTGTAAGTTGAGTAAAGTTCTGAAAGCTCTGATATATGAAAATAAGGCAGAAACATTTGGAGCCTATGGGCAGAAAGTAATAAATGGGCAGAACAATGTATTAGAAGTAAGAGATGTAAGTACCTGTTATCTGAAGAATCTTAATTTTACATTGTGTTCCGGAGAGCTGCTTAAGATTTATTATTCAGATGAAAAAAGCAAGAGCAGTTTCTGGGAAATGTTTTCGGGAGAAGAGAGCATTGAAGAAGGACAGATTTATATTTCTGAGAAATTGTATAAGGTATCAAATATGAGCCAGGCAGTACGTGAGGGTGTAGGGTTTATAACAGAAGCACCGTATAGGAGCATGATCCTGGATAATATGAGTGCAACGGAAAATGTGAGTGTGCCGCTACATGAAAAGGTAAGAGGATTCTGGTTTGCGAAAAAGTATACCAGAAGTGTAAGTGATTTCCTTCAGAACGATGAGCTGAATAAGAAGAAACTGAAAAATATTGGAAATGCAGAACTACAGAAGCTGGCCTATGAAAAATGGCTGGTGTATCAGCCAAAGATTGTGATCATTGAGAATCCATTTACAGATATGGATATTAATATGAGGGAAATTACAAGAAAGATGATCGGAGCATTGCAGAAAAGAGGAATCGGAGTAATTCTTCTTACTGCTAACTTTGCAATTATGAATAAAATCAAGGGAGAATCCATGTTTCTTAAGCACGGTGTGCTGACAAGAGAAGAAGAATGGTAAAACAAAAAAGACGAATGTGCAATAATGATAAAAAATTTGGATAATTCGTCTTTTTTTTGTACAAAAATAAGAAACAAAAGAATGTCCCCCTTAATCCAAATATCAAAAGTTGAAAAAATAGGACCTCAAAGTTAATATGAGTATACAAAATAACAAACGCGTAAAATAAACTAATGGGAGGGTTTACAAATGAAGAAAAAGTTATTAAGTGTCTTAATGGCAGCAGTAATGGTAGCCGGTGTTGGCGGCGTAGGTGCAGCACAGGTAAAGGCTGATGATGAGAAGATTCTTGGCGCAGGTATTTATTCAGCTTCTGATAACTTCAACTCTTATATTGGAAAAGCGATTACAAATGCATGCGATGGAATCTTTAAAACAAACATCGAAGATGGACAGAATGACCAGTCCACACAGAACAATCAGGTTGATACAATGCTGGCTAAAGGCGCTTCTGCAGTTGCAGTTTCTGTATGTGATGTAACAGCAGCTCCGACACTGATCCAGAAATGTAAAGACGCAGGAAATGTTCCGATCATTTTCTTCAACAAAGAGATAACAGATTACGATGTAATTAATTCTTATGAAAATGCTTATCAGGTAACATCTACAGGTGGAGATTATGGTGCATCTATTCAGGCACAGATGGTAATCGACTACTGGAAAGAACATCCGGAAATGGATAAAAACGGTGATGGAAAATTACAGCTTGTATATCTGATGGGTGACCCGGGACATACAGCATCCCAGCCGAGATGTGATTATCTCAAGAGCACGATCGAAGATGCAGGAATTGAGATTGACCTTCTTGCAGAAGATACAGGAATGTGGGTAACAGCAACTGCAAAAGAAAAAATGGATGCATGGGTATCTAAATACGGTGACGAAATTGAATGCTGCGTAGCAGGAAACGATGCAATGGCACTTGGTGCTTTATCAGCAGTAGAAGCAGCCGGATTTAATACAGATGGAGAAGAAAGCAGCAAATACATTCCGATTTATGGAATTGATGCTCTTCCTGAAATTCTTTCCAAGATTGAAAGCGGTGAGATCACAGGTTCCGTATTACAGGATGCTAAGACTCAGGGACAGACAATTGTAAAAATGGCAGAGAACCTTACAAGTGGTAAAGACGCTATGGATGGAATCGAAGGTGTAGAAATGGAAGAAGAAGCAAAAGCTGTACGAGTTCCATATCAGGCAATCACCAAAGATAATCTTGATTTAGCAAAGTCAACTTATGAATAAAAAATAACTGATTTTACAGGCAGGCATTCGTTTTAAACGGATGCCTGTAATAAAAAAGAGGGAAAGGATTTTAAAATGGGAACAGAATATATATTGGAATTAAAGCATATTTCAAAATCGTTTCCTGGTGTAAAAGCACTTGACGATGTAACGTTATGTGTACGTCCTGGAACAGTGCATTCTCTTATGGGAGAAAATGGTGCAGGTAAATCCACATTAATGAAATGTCTGTTCGGTATTTATTCATTTGATGAGGGCGAAATCATTCTGGATGGCAAAAACATTAAATTTTCCAGCCCATCAGAAGCATTACAGAATCATGTATCCATGGTGCATCAGGAACTGAACCAGGTATTAAATCAGACAGTTATGGAAAATATGTGGCTTGGAAGATTTCCAATGAAGCATGGTCTGGTAGATGACCAGAAAATGTATGAAGACACAAAAGCGATTTTCGATGATTTGGATATTCAGGTAAATCCGAAGGTTAAGATAGGAACCCTGAAAGTTTCACAAAAACAGATGATAGAGATTGCAAAAGCAGTTTCGTATAACTCAAAAGTAATTGTAATGGATGAACCGACTTCATCGCTTACAGAGAAAGAAGTAGAGCATCTTTTTAAGATTATAGAAAAGCTTAAGAAAAAGAATACCAGTATTATTTATATATCACATAAAATGGAAGAAATTTTGCGTATTTCTGATGATGTAACAGTCATGAGAGATGGCAAGTGGATTGATACAAAACCTGCCAGTGAGTTGACCATTGATAAGATCATCAAAATGATGGTTGGACGAGAATTAAAAGACCGCTATCCGGAAAAGAAAGCCAAGATAGGTGATGTATTAATGGAAGTAAAAGACCTCGGTACATTAAATCCAGGATTTGAGGGCGTTAATTTTCAATTACATAAGGGAGAAATCCTTGGAATCGCCGGATTAGTAGGATCTAAGAGAACGGAAATCCTTGAAACATTATTTGGCATAAGAATGAAAGGCAAAGGTCAGATACTGGTAAAAGGAAAAGAAGTTCAGAACAGAAGTCCAAAAGAGGCAATGGCGAATGGATTTGCAATGCTGACAGAGGAACGAAGATCGGATGGTATTTTTGGAGGTTTGAGTGTTGGATTTAATATGACAATTTCCAATTTACCGAAATATCAGAAGACGGGACTTTTAAACGGAGAAAAAATGAAAGCAGATATTACCAAAATGATAAATGCCATGAAAGTAAAAACTCCGTCAATGAAGTCCAAGATCGCGAACCTTTCAGGAGGAAATCAGCAGAAAGTAATTCTGGGCAGATGGCTGCTGACAGATCCTGATATCCTGCTCTTGGATGAGCCTACCAGGGGTATTGACGTAGGTGCTAAATTTGAAATCTATCAGCTGATCAACCAGCTGGCTGAGCAAGGAAAAGGAATTATCGTAGTAAGCTCAGAAATGCCGGAACTGTTCGGAATTTCCGACAGGATTCTGGTTATGAGCAATGGACATCAATCAGCTATATTTGATTCAAAAGAAGTAGGACAGGTAGATGTTATGCAGGCAGCGGCCCGATTTATCTGATCTTTCAATACGAACTCAGGAGGGGATTCTGGTGAAAAATTCAAAGAACATTTCAATTAAAGAACTTATTGCTGAAAAAGCAATTTATCTGGTTTTTATTATCCTGTTAGTTGCAATTGTGGTAGTAGAACCAAGATTCTTATCATTCAATAACTTTAAAAATATTTTTGCGCAGTCATCAACTAAGATTATTATTGCATTAGCAGCCGGAATGGTACTGGTAGTGCAGGGCGTTGACCTTTCCACAGGACGTATGATCGGTCTGGCAGCAGTTATCTTCGCATCTTTAGTTCAGAATCCGGACTATGCATACAGAATGTATCCGAATTTAAAAGAGCTTCCGCTGATCGTTCCATTATTACTGGTACTGGCAATCTGTCTTGTACTTGGTGGAATATCCGGTGTGCTTGTTGCAGTATTTAAAGTACCGCCGTTTATCGCAACGCTTGGTATGCAGTTGATCTTATATGGTGCATCTTCTATTTATTTTGACCGTCCGCCATATGGTGCACAGCCAATTGGTGGTATTGATTCAAAAGTAACTCAGATTGCAATTGGTTCCATTGGAATCGGAGACTTCCAGATTCCGTATCTGATCATCATTGCCGCAGCAGTATGTGTAGTTATGTGGATCGTATGGAATAAAACAAAATTTGGTAAATATATGTTTGCAGTAGGTGGTAACCCGGAAGCTGCAAAAGTATCCGGTGTAAATGTTATAAAGACACAGATTATGGTTTACGCAATTGCAGGTATGATGTATGCATTTGCAGCAGCCCTGGAAGTAGGACGTATCGGAAGTGCTTCCAATACAACCGGTAACGGATATGAAATGGATGCAGTTGCTGCCTGCGTAATCGGCGGTGTATCTCTTTCAGGTGGTGTTGGTAGTGTAGGCGGTATCGTAATTGGTGTTCTGATGTTCACAGTTATCAATTATGGCCTTGCATTCATCGGTGTAAACATGTATTGGCAGTATATCGTAAAAGGTCTGATCATTCTTCTTGCTGTTATTATTGACATGAGAAAATATGCAAAGAGAAAATAAAAATAAACATCAGACAAGTGCAATTATGAAAGGAGAAGTAAAGGATGAGGGATGTAGTAAAAAGAACAAAACTGACAGAAAATTGTTCAAAAAAAACAATAAAGAAATATGTAGATGAAGTGATCCAGGAACTCACACTGGATGAGAAGATCGGTGTAATGTCAGGCCAGGTTACAGAGAAGAAATTACTGGATGATCTGTTCCTGATCGAACACTATAATGTAAAGCCATATCCGACAAAGGCAGTAGAACGTCTGGGAATTCCGAATATCCGTTTCGTAGACGGACCAAGAGGTGTTGTTGCCGGATCTGCCACCTGCTTTCCTGTTTCTATGGCAAGAGGTGCCAGCTTTGACCGTGATTTGGAAGAGAAGATTGGAGAAGTGATCGGTGCAGAGGTTCGTGCAGTGGGCGGAAACTATTACGGCGGTGTGTGCATCAATCTTCCAAGAAATCCACGCTGGGGCCGTGCGCAGGAATGCTACGGAGAAGATACCTATCATCTGGGAGAAATGGGAGCAGCTCTGACGAGAGGTGTTCAGAGCCAGAATGTTATGGCGTGCATTAAACATTTCGCAATGAACAGTATTGAAAATGCGAGATTTAAAGCTGATGTGCATGCAGATAAGAGAACACTTTTTGAAGTATATCTTCCTCACTTCAAGAGATGTATTGAAGAAGGCGCGGCTTCTGTAATGGGAGCATACAATAAAGTTTATGGAGAACAGGCATCTGAGAGTAAATATCTGTTAAAAGATATCCTCAGAGATAAATGGGGATTCGAGGGATTTACTTTATCTGATTTCCTCTGGGCTGTAAAAGATGGTCCAAAGGCAGTAAAGAGTGGAATGAATGTTGAAATGCCATGTATCTGTCATTATGCAGAACAGATCCCTAAAGCAATTGAAGACGGAACTCTTGCTATGGAAGATGTAGATGAAGCAGTTGGTTACATTCTTCGTACTGTACTCTATTATGAGACAAGAAAAGATCCGCAGGAATATACAGAAGATATTCTTGCATGCCCGGAACATATAGCAGTAGCAAAGAGAGCAGCAGAAGAATCGATGGTACTTCTGAAGAATGAAAATCATGTACTTCCGCTTGATAAAGAGAAAACAGAGAAGATCGTAGTTCTTGGAGTACTGGGAGATACAGAAAATATCGGCGACCATGGTTCTAGTAAGGTTCATCCATATTATACAGTTACGCCATTTAAAGGCCTGATGAAAAAAATGCCGAAAGCACAGATCCTTTATAATGACGGAAGTGATCTGGAACTTGCAAAAGAACTTGCAGCAGATGCAGATGCAGTAGTGATCGTTGCCGGTTATATCCATAGCGATGAAGGAGAATATCTGGCTGATAGAAGTGATATTGCCGGAATGGGCGGAGACAGAGCAAGCATGAGACTTCATCAGAGAGATATCGATCTGATTCATGGTGTAAAGGGTGTGAATCCGAATACTGTCGTTTCCATTATCGGAAGCAGTGCAATCCTGATTGATGAGTGGGAAAAAGATGTTCCTGCAATTATCTTCTCCTTCTACAGTGGAATGGAAGGCGGGAATGTACTGGCAGATATTCTGTTCGGTGATGTTTGCCCAAGCGGTAAACTTCCATATACAGTAGCACTTTCCGAAGACAGCTATCCTGATTTTGATCCTGACTGCACATATGCAGAGTATGAATACTATCATGGCTACTGCAAGATGGATAAAGAAAACATTCCTGTTCTGTATCCGTTTGGCTATGGTTTATCCTATACAACATTTGATATCAGCGAGCCGACAGTTGAAGTATTTGATAAAACAGCAAAGATTTCTGTTAATGTAAAGAATACAGGAGATGTAAAAGGCGCAGAAGTTGTACAGCTTTATATCGGATGTGAGGGAAGTGCTGTAGATCGTCCGGTTAAAATCTTGAAAGATTTCGCGAGAGTAGAATTAATGCCGGGAGAAGAAAAGAAAGTTTCTCTTCAGGTAAGTTCGAAGGATATGGCTTATTATTCAGAAGAAAAAGATGATTTTGTAGAAGAGGATATTACATATATTGCATATACAGGTGATTGCAGCTGTAAAGAAGCATTAAAATCCGTGAAATTTGAATTTGGAAAATAACAGGGAGAAAATACTATGAGAATTGGTGCGGATTATTATCCAGAACATTGGGAAAAAGAGCGTTGGAAAACAGATGCAGAGATGATGGTCAAAGCAAATATTAAAGTAATCAGAATTGGTGAATTTGCATGGAGCCTTTATGAGCCTGAAGAAGGAAAATACGAATTTGACTGGATGGATGAGGCACTGGATTTTTTTGGAAAGTACGGAATCAAGGTAGTAATGTGTACACCTTCAGCTACCCCTCCTAAATGGATGATAGATAAGTATCCAGATATTCTTCAGAATGATATTCATGGAAATCCGAAGCTCTTCGGAACAAGAAAGCATTACTGCTTTAACAGTGAGACATACAGAGAAAAAACAAAAAAATTAAATACCCTTATTGCAAAGAGATATGCAAAACATCCTGCAATTGAAGCATGGCAGGTAGATAATGAACTGGGATGGTCAAATACAACCAGATGTTATTGTAAGTCTTGCGAGAACCGTTTCCGTAGCTGGCTGAAAGAGAAATATGGTACGATTGATAATCTGAATAAAACGTATGGAACTACTTTCTGGAGTCAGACATACAGAAGTTTTGAGGAGCTGAACATTCCGAAGGCGGGTGCATGCTATGATACTTGTCACGATACACAAGGGCAGAACCCAGCATTGTTGCTAGACTACTATCGTTTCTGCAGTGATTCTGTAGTTGAATTTACAAAAGAATCTGTAGATACAATTAAGGAGTATTCTGATCTTCCGATAACTAGCAATCTTTTAGACGCTGCTATTAACTCGGGAACAGGAATTGATTATTTTAAATTATCTAAAGAATTTGATTTTGTAACATGGGATAATTATATTGAATTTCAGTGGGGGAAAGCAAAACCGGAAACAGTATCAAGAGACCATGCATTGCTTAGAAGCTATAAGAAGAAACCGTTCTGGGTTATGGAACAGCAGTCCGGTCCTTGCGGATGGAGTAAGTTGGGACCAACACCAACGCCTGGAAAACTCCGTCTTTGGACATATCAGTCAGTGGCAAATGGAGCCGATACAGTTGTTTATTTCCGCTGGAGAGCATGCCCGTTTGGAACAGAAGAACTCTGGCATGGCATTTTGAATCATGATGGAAAACCGAACAGAAGATATGCTGAAGTTTCTCGGGTAGGAGCTGAAATGGAAGAACTAAGTAAGAACTACCGAGCGCTGATGCCGAGAGCACGTGTTGCAATTATCAAATCTTTTGATAGTGAATGGAGTCAATCTATTCATCGTCAGGTAGAAGGATTGTATTATGATTCTTTATTGCTTGATTATTATCGTCCATTTTGGAACATGGGAATTCCAGTAGATTTCGTGACAGCAGAAGAAGACTTAAATAGATATGATCTTGTTCTTGCACCAATGTTGATGATGGTATCGGATGAAGGAAAGAAAAATATTGAAACTTATGCTCAAGCAGGCGGAAAAGTTCTATTCTCATTTAGAAGTGGAATCAAAGATATGTATAATAACATGCTTACAGAAACTGTACCAGGCGTATTTGCAGACCTAGCCGGTGTAGAGGTAGAAGATTATGATCCGCTTCTGGAGAAAACAACTGCTACGACAGGTGTGTTTGGAAATGGAATGGCTCACATGTGGTGTGATATAGTGAAACCAGTTACTGCAAAAGTAATTGGAAAATATACTTCTGATTTTTATGCAGGTGAGGCCTGCATGACTGTAAACCAGATAGGAAAAGGTGAGGTATATTATTTGGGCTGCGATCTGGATGAAAAAGCCATGAAAATGTTGGCTGTTTATCTGGGAAGAAAAGCAGGGATTGATATGGATTTATATAAAGTTGATGGTGTAGAAGTTGTAGATGCTACAGATGGAACAAATGATGCATTGTTTATTTTGAACTATAATGACCATTCAGTTATAGTTTCAATGGAGCAGTCATATGAGAATATGATCACACATGAAACAGTGGAGAATGTTGTTGAATTAAAACCATATGATGTTGCAATTTTAAAAGAAGCAAATTAAAAAAATAATGAAGGGGAGCTGCTGTGAAGCAGGCAGTTCTAGAGCAGGGTGAGCAATTCATTTAGAATTACTCGCCCTGTTTATGTTATAGAAAAAAAGAAAAATAAAATCAGAAAAAACAGTTGATTTTTAAAAGCGATGGTAATATAATCATTTTAACAAATTTATTGGTATAACCAATATAAGAAGAGGTAATACTATAAGGAGGGGCTTTGCAGTTATGGGTTACGTGAAATGGAGTTATGACACATTAAATACTTTTTGCCACGATGTATTTCGAAAGTTTGGTTTCAATGAGGAACAGACCAATATTATTAAAGATGTTTTACTTACCGCAGATCTGTACGGGATTGAGAGTCACGGAATGCAGAGAATGGTAAGATATGATAAAGGAATTGAGAAAGGTACGATTCATCCGGATGCGGAACCGGAGGTTGTATTTGAGACACCTGTATCAGCAGTGATCGACGGACATGACGGAATGGGACAGTTGATCAGTCATTTTGCAATGGAGAAAGCAATTGAGAAAGCAAAAAAAACAGGCGTTGGTTTCGTTTCAGTAAGAAATTCCAATCATTTTGGTATTGCAGGATATTATGCGGAAATGGCTTCTAAACAGGGACTGCTTGGAATGGCATGCACTAACTCAGAAGCAATCATGGTACCTACCTTTGGACGTAAGGCAATGTTAGGTTCCAACCCGATCGCAGTAGCGATGCCTGCAGAGCCATATCCGTTTCTCTTTGACTGCTCTACAACAGTTGTAACCAGAGGAAAACTGGAAATGTATAATAAATCAGGTAAACAGCTTCCTGAGGGCTGGGCTCTCGGAGCAGACGGACATGAAAGTACGGATGCACCGGCTGTACTTGCAAATATTGTTGGCAAAAAAGGCGGCGGAATTATGCCACTTGGTGGAAATAAAGAAGTGAATGGAAGCCACAAAGGTTATGGATATGGAATGCTCTGTGAGATTTTCAGTTCTATTCTTTCTATGGGTGTTACTTCTGATAAATGCTGTACATTTAAAGATAAGACAGGTATCTGCCATGGATTTGCAGCAATCGATCCTGCAATCTTCGGAAATGCAGATGATATCAAGGCGCATTTCTCAGAATATCTGGAAACTCTTCGCCAGAGTCCGAAGGCCGAAGGTGCAGAGCAGATTTATACTCATGGTGAGAAAGAAATTATGGCAGAAAAAGAACGCAGGGAAAATGGCATTCCAGTAAATGACAATACTATGGTTGAACTGGCTAATCTCTGCAATTATCTGAAGATAGATTTTGGAGCTTATTTTAAAGATTATGAGCTGCCAAAAGACAGTAAATTTTTCGGTGGAAATTATTAAATACAAAACATCAACAAAAATCATTAAATAAAAATTACAAAACAAAAACTGCTAAACAGAACCCATCGTACTGATAATATTAACTATAAAATATATGAAATATACCTTTTTTTGAGACAACCGTTTATCAGTATGTGGAAATAAAAAAGAGACTGCATAGTTTCGTACTGTTTGTAAAAATTACAGATAGTATGAAACCATGCAGCCTTTTTATTATATCAATCACAGGAAATTATTCCGTAATGTTTCTATGATTGATATAATAAAGCCCTTCGGGCATAATCGCACTGCGGCGGAGAGGAATTATGTCGCTAAAACGATCCGCCGCAGGAAAGAATCCTGCTTGCAGGATTCTTTCCTGAACAAGAGAGCAAATTTTAAAGTTCTTCTGTGTCCTTATTTTTGTGTGAGTTCATGTCATCGTTGTCGGTCATGAGGTATTTGCGGATGCCGAAAAGTATTGCAATACTGATAACACCGAGAAGTGTTTCATTTGGACCGAGATGTTCAACGACCATCTGACGTGCAGTGGCAAACATCAGAACTTCGACAACTGTCTGTGCGGAATGTTGGCAGAGCATTTTTACAAACTCTACGCCGACTACCAGGGACAATGCCTGAGACAGGAAACTGGTAAAGAATTCTGTGTCCATATCGGGAACAGCAGTGCCTGCAACTTCCATGATAAGACGGATTCCGGCCAATGCGATCACTACAAGGATGATGATAGACAGCACGATTTCTGTGTAGCGTGAGATATTGTAAATGATACTATTAAAATGTTTGCGAATGTTGTGGTTTATTTCTTGTTTGGGGCTCATGATAGAGAGAGTCCTTTCATTATTATATTTTTACCTGATCAGGTAGGTACCCTGCTTAAATAAGAGATCTCTACCTGACTATTGGGCAAAAGCAAAATCCATAAAAAATCGCCTTTGGCAATAAGATTTTGCTATATCTATACCCAAACACTTTGCGGAATAGCAGGCTGTTAAATGGTTGTATTTAATACAAATAATCCTTGTTTACATATCCATACAGATAAAGTTTCGGAGAGTAAACATACCAGTATTGTGCATCACTTGAATCAATAAGCTGAACGGTGTCACCGGAATATAATTGTCCGATTTCGTTAGAAGAATCGTATGCTTTGGCATTACGAAGAGCCAGATAACCTGTGGCAACACTTACAGTTTTAGTGGTGTATGCTGTTCCACCGATGAGATAATCCTTATTTACATAACCGTTCATATCATATTTTGGAGCATAGACATACCAATACTGGGAATCGCTGGTATCCAGTAGCTGAACAGTATCGCCGGAATATAACTGTCCGATTTCATTGGAGGAATCGTAAGCTTTCTGGGTGCGAAGAGCCAGATAACCGGTAGCAACACTTACTGTTCTTGATTCACCATAATAACGGGAAACACTCTGCGTACTTGCTCTGCCGCCACTGTAATATAAATAGTCTTTATTTACATATCCATAGCAGTTCAGCTTCGGAGCGTAGACATACCAATATTGTGGATCACTGCTGTCAGAAACAGATACGGTATCGCCGGAATATAACTTCCCGATTTCGTTAGAAGAATCGTATGCTTTAGCATTGCGGAGAGCCAGGTATCCTTTGCTTACACTAACTGTATAGGAAGTAGAATAAGAGTAGCCGCCTGACTGGGAATAGAGGGAAACCAGATAATCATTGTTTACATATCCCCAACAGTCATATTTCGGAGAATAAACATACCAATAGTCGCCATTGGTATATTCTGTAACTTCAACCAGATCGCCGGAATATAGTTCTCCGATTTCATTGGAAGAATCATATGCCATGGAAGAGCGGAGAGCCAGATAACCTTTACTTACACTTACTTCATAGGTATTGGAGGATGCCTCAACATCCTGAGAACTACAAGGTATGGACGCAGCGGCAACTGCGGCTGCGAGCATCATAGGAATTATAACATTTTTTCTTTTCTTCATAAGTAGATCCTCCTTCTGGTTATTACCATATGGTGTAGAGCCACGTAGCGGAAGCGGATTGCGAATATCCGATTGATTACATCGTTGCTGAAATAACTATTGTACCGACAAGTTGATTCTATACTCTATACCACTATGTGTTTGCATATTTGTTCGAACAGATAAAAAATCTCAATAATAAAGCTTTTGCTCTTGAAATCTGACATATTAAGTTATGATGTTAGTTATTGTAGTAGTCATAGATAGTTCTGCTCAGTGATGCAATCGTATTCTGGGCGTTTCCGGCACTGGAGAGATTCTGTGACATAAATACGATAACGAGATCGTTTGCGGCATCGTAGATAATTCCGGCATCATTCTCTACATTATCAAGTTCGCCTGTTTTATTTGCCGTCTTCACTCCATCCGGAAGCATGGCTGGAATTTTGTTCTGACGTGTCTGTGCTTTAAGCAGGGCATACATATCAGAAGCATGGGCGTAACTGGACTCTTCTTCTTTGTAAACTTCAATGAGAAAATGTCCACAGTCATTTACGGATGTATAATTGTCATCCTGATCGTTGCTTGCCAGAAGCATACGTCCCATATGAGTCTGGGTATAACCATGTTCCTGACAGAAACTGTTGACAGCCTGCATACCTGCACTGGAGTTCCCGCCACCCAGATAGGTTGTCAATGTATTGGCAGCATCGTTATCGCTGACTGTGATCATGGAGTGCAGATTAGAATCTACGGAATCTTTGCCGTATTGTCCAATAATCTGGTCATAATTTTCATAAATTGCTCCCATAATATAAAGCTTAATCAGGCTGGCTGCCTGCATAGTCTGGTCATTGATGCTTCCTTCTGTTTCATTTATAAGATCAGAAACAAAAACAGACCAGCTGCCGTTATCTGCAGGGAGCTGTTCCTGAATTTGATTTAAGAGTGTCTGAAGTGCTTCGTCTGTGACTGGCTCGTCTGAAGCTGATGTTCCGCCAAATACGCTGTCAGAATTTTCAGAAGAGGGGGAGAGTGTACCCTGCTCCGTTTCTGCTACTGCTACGTTTGTTTCTGCTGCGTAGCCGGTGGATACAGGAGCTGCAAGGAGACTCACTGATAGCAGGGGAAGCAAAAGCTTTTTTAAATTCATTGTGTTCACCGCCTGTTAAATAAATATTTGTAGATATTAAAATTATAGCGTGTATGGGGAGAAGTTACAAGTATACTTGAGTGAATAATAACGATATTAGTTACTGTTCACTCCGTTCTCAGTAACACGCTTCGCGATGCACAGAATTTATGCTATTCGCATAAATTCGCGCGGTATGTCTCGGGATTTTGGCATTCTCATGCCAAAACACCTCGCGGGATAGTGGCGTGTGAACAGTAACTGATATTATTACAGTTTTTATTACTGTTCACACGCTAAAAAACAGATTATTCATACAAATTGTAGGAATACAGAGGCGGAAATTCCGCATATCTGCTTATATATTTTGAAGTATACAAATGATACAATAAAATCATCGAAAACGAGATAAAGAGCGACAATTTAACTAAATAAATATGGAAATGTGGGGGCGTTTCCAGAATTATATGAGGAGGTAGATCGTATGTTAACACCAAAACAGAATATGCTTGAAGTAATAAAAGGCGGTAATCCTGACAGATTTGTCAATCAGTATGAAGCAGTGCAGCTTCTGTTTCATCCATTTATGTTTGCTAACCCGCTTCTTGAGCCGGGACAGGAAAATGTGGTAAATGCATGGGGCGTAACAAATACTTTCCCGAAAGGAGTTCCGGGTTCTTTCCCTGTACATACTCCTGATAAGATCGTAGTAAAGGATATCGAAGACTGGCAAGATTATGTTCATGCACCGTCTCTGAAATTTACTCAGGATCAGTGGGATATGGTGAAAGCCCAGTATGATGCAGTTGATGGTGAACAGGCTTTTAAAGCAGCTTTCGTAGCACCGGGATTATTTGAGCAGACGCATCATCTCTGTGAGATCAGCAATGCGCTGGTTTACTATATTACCAATCCGGATGAAATGCATGATCTGATCAAGTATCTGACAGAATGGGAGCTGGAGCTGGCAGAAGGTATCTGTTCTAATCTTCATCCAGATGCAATTTTCCATCATGATGACTGGGGCGGACTGGACAGCACATTTATGAGTCCGGCAATGTTTGATGAATTTTTACTTGAGCCATATAAAGAGATTTATGGATATTATCACAGCCATGGAGTTGAACTGGTTATCCATCATTCTGACAGCTATGCTGCAACACTGGTTCCGTCTATGATCGAGATGGGAATTGATGTATGGCAGGGATGTATGGAGACAAATAATCTTCCGGAACTGATTAAGAAATATGGTGGCAAGATCAGTTTCATGGGCGGTATTGAGAATCGCGCAGTAGACTTCGAAGGCTGGACAGATGAGAACTGTGATGCAGTTGTACGTCGTGTATGTGAGGAATGCGGTAATAAATACTTTATTCCTTGTATTGCGCAGGGTGGTCCTGGTTCTGTTTATCCGGGAGTTTACAAATCCCTTTGCGATTCTATTGATAAGCTGAATGAAGAGAAGTTTGGTATTAAGGCTTCTGAGTCTACAAGACTTCCATGGCAGATTATGTTTTAACTGAATCAAGCAAGTCCTCCTGCTTCAATTGCGAGGTGCAATAAGCAGCGGGTGGGGACTATTAAATAAATGGACTGATTTTTAGTCTGGCAAGAGTTGAAAGAGACAGCTGGAGGTGTTTGCAAAATGATTATTATTGGTGAGAAAATTAATGGTTCTATTCCGTCAGTAGCAGAAGCAATTGCGAAAAGGGACGCAGAGTTTATCAAAGCGAGAGCAAAACTTCAGGCGGATAGTGGAGCTACATATATTGACTGTTGTGCTTCTGTTCCGGAGGCAGAGGAAGTGGAAACCCTGAAATGGATGATCGATTGTATTCAGGAGGTTACAGATCTTCCGATTTCTATCGACAGTCCAAGTCCGGATGTTCTGGCACAGGCATATAAATTCTGTAAGAAACCTGGAATTTTTAACTCTGTATCAGGAGAGGGACATAAGATTGATACGATTTTCCCGATTATGGCGGAGCCTGGAAATGAAGGCTGGCAGGTAATTGCATTGCTTAGTGATAATACAGGAATTCCGAAATGTGCAGCAGATCGTCTGAAAGTTTTTGACAAGATTATGGCGAAAGCAAAAGAATATGGAATTGCGCCGAACAGAATTCATATTGATCCGCTGGTTGAAATGCTCTGTACTTCAGAGGATGGAATTGCTACAAATATTGAGACGATCACAAGTGTACGTGAACAGTATCCGACCATTCATATCACAGCTGCTATCAGTAATATTTCTTTCAATCTGCCGGTCCGTAAACTGATCAATTATGGTTTCCTGGTGCTGGCAATGAATGCAGGACTGGACAGTGGAATTATGGATCCGACCAACAGAGATATGCTGGGACTGGTTTATGCGACAGAGGCTTTACTGGGACTGGATGATTATTGCATGGAATATATCGGTGCGTACAGAGAAGGTCTGATCGGACCGGTAAAGAAGTGATAGTTTATTAAAACTGAAGCAAAAAATGGCTACGTTTTTAGAAAAAGATAACAGGGAGGTTTTGATTATGTCTAAAATAAATGAAGTTGCGGAATTAGTTGAAAAAGGAAAAGCAAAATTAGTAGGACCGGCTGTTCAGGAAGCAATTGATGAGGGTGATGATCCGGTTGCGATTCTGAATGATGGTATGATCAGTGCAATGTCTATTGTTGGTGATAAATTTAAAAATGGTGAGATTTTTGTTCCGGAGATGCTTGTTGCAGCACGTGCGATGAAGAAAGGTGTTGAGGTTCTGAAACCACATCTGGCATCTGGTTCTACAGGTGCACTTGGTAAGGTTATCATTGCTACTGTTTCCGGTGACCTTCATGATATTGGTAAGAATCTGGTTGCTATGATGATCGAGAGTGCCGGTTTTGAAGTGATCGATCTGGGTGTTGATGTTCCGGCAGCTAAGATTATCGAGTGCTATAAGGAGAATCCGGATGTTAAGATCATTGCGCTTTCTGCTCTGCTGACAACTACAATGCCGGCGCTGAAAGAGACGGTTGAGGCTTTGAATGCGGCAGATTTCAGAGGTAATATCAAGGTTATGGTTGGCGGTGCGCCGATTACTGAAGAGTTTGCTGAAGAGATTGGGGCTGACGGATATTCTGATGATGCGGCCAGCGCAGCATCATTGGCTAAGAAGCTGGCTGCGGCTTAAGCTGATCGAGAGGGTCTGAGACGGATCCTGGATAAGTGGGTTAAAAGCATAACATGAAAAGGGGGACTGCTCTGTGATGGGGTGGTCCCTTTGAGGTTTTTAGTGATATAATGTACTTGTACTTGAAGGGACGCTCAGCAAAATATTTCATTTTGAGTGCGGTTTCGGGAGCTAAGATATTCTAAGTCTGAAAAAATCTGCTAAAGGCATGAGCCGCCCTGTCAAACTCGCTCCGTTGCAAACTTCGCTCAGACACGTGAGGCGGGCGGCTCATAACGCAGATTTTTTCGGACTAAGAATATCTAAGTTCCCTGCAAATGCACTTAAAATGAAATATTTTGCTGAGCTGGTTACTGGGCGTAGGAGGTTTTTTATGGCTTGGGTGAGGTTTGTCAGAGAAGGTAAATGTATAGAGGTGGAAGATGGCTGCTCTGTTCTGGAAGCGGAGATTCGGGCTGGAATAAGACCGGATGCGCCTTGTGGGGGACAGGGTAAGTGCGGTAAGTGTCTGGTGAAGCTGAATGGGAAGATTATTAAAGCTTGTCAGGTGAAGTTGAATGTTGATGTGAAAGCTGAAGCTGGGAAGGAATATCTGGTGGAGACATTGGATAGGAGTGAGGCTGCGAAGATTCTGACGGATGGTTTTAACAGAGAAGTTGTGTTTGCACCAGGACTTCGGATGACGCGGGTTTTGCTGGAGAAGGCGAAGCCTGGGGAGAAGAGGTCGGACTGGCAGAGATTGTTGGATGAGTTGGAGAGTGTGGATGTTGAAGTTCGGGCTGATGAGATGGAAGTGGATCTGAAACTGGCGGGGGAGTTGTATGAGAAGCGTCGGGAGTCGGATGCGTGGTATGTGATTTACAGCAGACGTCGGATATTAGAATTGAGAAAAGAAATTGGCAGGAGGTGTCTGGCGGCGTTTGATATTGGGACGACTACGATTGCGGGGTATCTTCTGGATGGTGTAGATGGCAGGACTCTGGCAGTGGAGAGCAAGATGAATCCTCAGGCACAGTATGGTGCGGATGTGATTATGCGGGCGAATTATGCGTTGGAGCATGGAACAGAGGCGCTGAGTCTGTGTATTCGGGAAGTTGTTAATGAGATGATTGGAAGCCTGGCTGAGAAGGCAGGGATTGGCAGGAGTGATATTTTCCAGATTTGTGTTGTGGGAAATACCTGTATGCATCATTTGTTTCTTGGGATTTCTCCGGCTTCGCTGGTGCATGCGCCTTATACACCGGCGGTGAGTGAACGGCTTGTGTCAGATGCCGGGGATTATGGCCTGAATGTTCAGAAACGGGCGGAGTTGATTTTATTGCCGGATATTGCCGGATATGTGGGGGCGGATACCTGTGGATGTCTGCTGGCAGTGCGGCAGGATCTGAAAGAGGAAATTTCGCTGATGATTGATATTGGTACGAATGGTGAGATGGTTCTTGGGAATAGGGAGAGACTGGTGACTTGTTCTACCGCGGCTGGTCCGGCTTTTGAAGGGGCTAAGATTGAATGTGGAATGCGTGGAGCGAAAGGGGCTGTGGATCATGTAAGGTTTGAGAATGGAGAATGGAGTTATACAACTGTGGGAAGTAAACCAGCAGCCGGGTTGTGTGGTTCGGGACTTATTGATCTGGTTGCCGGGCTTCTGGATGCGGGATTGCTGGACGAGAATGGTGTGCTGAATAGTGGACAGGAGAACCGTAGTGTATTTATGCTGGTGCCGCCAAATGAGGCAGGGAATGAAAGGGGTGTTTATCTTACACAGAAGGACGTCGGAGAGGTACAGCTTGCGAAGGCTGCTATTGCGGCGGGGATTCAGATGCTTATGGAGCGGCTGGAGATTACGGAAAAGGAAATCCAGACGGTATATATTGCGGGTGCTTTTGGCAATTATATGAATCCGGTGAGTGCCGGGAAGATTGGTTTGCTGCCGGCATCGTTGGTTGAAAAAGTGAAGCCGGTCGGAAATGCCGCGGGGGAAGGTGCGAAGATTGCTCTTGTGAATGAGATGGAAATGCTGGATATGGACGAACTGGTGAGGAAGATTGAGTTCGTGGAACTGGCGGCTTCACCGGAATTTCAGGATTGTTTTATTGATGAACTGGGGTTTCCTGAGAGAGAGGAGGAACCGAAATGTTAGATATAAAGAAGTTAGAACAGATGGGAATGGAGCAGGGATTTTCACATGTGGTGTTATTGGATTGTGATACGATTGAGCTGAAGCCGGAGGTGCGGCAGATGTGTGCTTCAGATACATGTCATAAATATAATAAGTGCTGGAGCTGCCCGCCAGGGTGTGGCTCTCTTGAGGAGTGTGAAAAGAGAGTTCGAAATTATAAGTATGGAATCATTGTTCAGACAGTGGGGGAATTGGAAGATGCCCTTGATGGAGAGAGCATGATGGAGACGGAGGCCAGACATAAGGAGTATTTTGTGGAGTTTGAGAAGAAACTGAGAGAGATTTATCCGGATATGCTTGCGATTGGCGCAGGGTGTTGTACGAAATGTAAGGTCTGTACTTATCCGGATGCGCCGTGCAGATTTCCGAAGCAGGCTTTTTCTTCGATGGAGGCTTACGGAATGTTGGTGACTCAGGTCTGTCAGGCAAATGGGTTGAAGTATTATTATGGAGACTGTACGATTGCTTATACGAGCTGTTATTTATTAGAGTAGATAGTATTTCTGTTTATATAAGAGAATTCAACTTTTTCATAAAATGTGTTGATGACTGCTGGATGTACTAGTATGGCTTACGCTAATTAGCAACCTGCTTCATTTGTATAAATTCCCATCTACTGCGTTGTCGTCAATCGGCGTAGCCATTGCTACGCCTCATTCCTTCGACTTGTAGATGAAAATTTATCCAGCATGAATCAGAGAGAATGAGTTACTGAGAACGGAGCGAACAGTAACCGAGAATGAGAACAGAATATAAAATGCCGGTATTTTTCGTTGTAAATAATCTGGTGCTATGATAAAATAAATACATTGAAAAAGCAGTGATGAAAGTAAAAGTCCTTCGCCGTAAGGCGGGGGATTTTTTTGTAGAAGAATGGTTAAGGGCGGGCTTGATGATATGACAGTACTTGAGCAGTTACAAAAAGCAATTGAAGACGGACATCCGGGGGATACGGAGAAGCTGGTGAGAGAAGCATTGAAGCAGCATATTTCTTCCGCGCGGATTGTGGAAGAAGCAATGACTCCTGCGATGAGAACAGTGGGAGAGAATTATAAATCTAATGGTGCGGATATTATCAGGATTCTGGCGGCGGCCCGGAGCGTGCGTAAAGGATTTGAGCTGTTGGAGGAGCAGGATACACAGTTTGGCAGAAGAAATATTGGAACTGTGATTCTGGGAACTGTGGAGGGAGATCTTCATGATGTGGGTAAGAATCTGGTTGCAGTTATGTTCCGTAGTGCGGGATTTAAGGTTATCGACCTTGGCGTGGATATTTCGGAGAAGCAGTTTCTACGTGCTGTGAAACAGAATCCGGATGTGTCGATCGTTTGTATTTCCTCTCTTCTTAGCACTTCTATTCCGGAGATGGAGCAGGTGGTGAAGTCACTGAAGCGAAGCAGCAGTAAGCATAAATTTAAGATTATGGTTGGCGGTGGTGCAGTGACAAAACAGCTGGCGAAAGATATGGGGGCAGATGCGTATACAGAAAATTGCATTGAGGCTGTGGAAGTTGCCAAGACGTTTATTGTATAATGCGTGTGAATTAGTGGTAAAGAAGAGCCAATGAAAGAATCTGAATAACAGCCAGAATGAAGAAGGTTGCTAATTAGCGTGAGCCATATCAGAATCAGCTTATGAATTATGTGACGGGAGGAACGGGACTTGCGGTTGTCATCTGTTTATTTATATGAAAAGATAAAAGAGAAATATGAAATTTTGAAAAAGGGAAATTTGTCCGGTAATGATGGGTATCTGCGCCCTTTTTTGCGTTGTGGAATTAACAGAGATGACAGGAAGAAAGAAGATAGATTCCGCAGTGGGCATGTATATGTGATTCAGGTGCGTGATGATGAAGAATGGGAACGTGTAGTGCCGGTAATGAAAGACATTTTCTGGATTTTTTGTAAAAAATCGGATTCAGAAAAGCAAAATGATAATATGCTCGTTGGAGCTGGAACCGGAATTGGAACCGGAACTGAAGTTGAGGCTGGAGCTCCTGAAAGTTTTGAAACAGATATAAACCGAAATGAGGTTGAGGTAGCTGTGAGCAGCTGCGATGACTCAGATTTTGGAAACATCCCTTATATTCAGGTGGCACTTGAGAATCTGGAAGAAATTGCGGAATTTATGAATGATATGCAGGAGATTTTTGATACTGCGGATGGATGGGAAAGGAAAATCCATGACCTGATGCTGGAGCATGCGGGAATGGAGCGGCTTTTACAGGTGACATCTGAATTTCTGCAGAATCCGCTGACTGTAATCGGATTGGATTTTACTTTCGTTGCAGAGGCCGGAAGCAAATATCTGCCGCCGCGGGCTCGTTTATATACAGATGAGGGACTGAATGTAGAATATGTAAATGCACTTCTTCAGAATGAAACTTATCGTGAGATGGCAGATACGCATGAAACGGTGATGTTTCCGGCTTATATCAGTGGATGTCGTTCTATGAATCGAAATTTATTTGTGGATGAGAAGGCAACTCACAGGCTGATTTTGACGGAATGCAGAGTGGAAATTACGCAGGGAGTTATCTGCGTGCTGGATATTTTATCAGAGAAATTGGAATTCCTGCTTGCACATGAAGAAGAGGAGACAGATCCGGATCGGGATATAGAACAGATATTTGTGCGTGTTTTATCGGACAGAACAGCGGATTATATGCAGATCAGCAGGGAACTCAGCGAATTGGGCTGGGGAGGAAATCATGAATATATGTGTCTGATTTTGCAGATTACATATCTGAACCAGCAGAATCTTTCTACGAAGGCAATCAGCAGATATATTAAGAAGAAACTCGGGGATTCCGTAAGTTTTCTTTATCAGGATGAGATCGTGGTGTTTTTTGACCTTACGAGGTTGGGGATGAATCAGGAAGAGGTAGCCGGGAAGCTTGTGTATTTTATCAGAGATACCTATCTGAAAGCCGGGTACAGCAGAGTAATGACGGGACACATGAACCTGCGCAGACAGTATGTACAGGCGAAAACAGCGTTGGATGTCGGAAGCCGTAAGAAACCGTATCTGTGGATTCATTATTTCAGCCAGGTGGCAATGACATATATTCTGGAGCAGGCGACCAAGAGGCTGCCGGGAACTATGATTTGTCATGAGGGATTGTTGGAATTAAAGAAACATGATGAGGAAAATCAGACGCAGTATATGGAGACTTTGAGAGTATATCTCGAACAGCATTTAAGCGCGACACAGGCTGCGCGTGAGTTGTTTATACATAGAAGTACATTTCTCTACCGACTCGACAGAATCAGAGAAATCCTTCAGTCAGATCTGGATGATCCGGAGGAGATTTTTTACCTGGAACTATCGTTCAGACTGCTGGAGCAGGAAGAAGAGAAGGAATAATAAAAATCTTCGCAGTGTGGACAGTGTGTAGCTTTGATGTCGATTTCGCTCATGCAGAAAGGACATTTCTTAGTAGTCGGAGCGGCTGGCTCTTCTTTTTTGCACCGAAGGATGTTACTTTGTTCATTGCCTTTAGCAGGCAGAACAGGATGAATGCCATAATGATGAAGTTAACTACTGAAGAAATGAAAGAGGATGCTACGGATACAAACCGAATTCATCCGGCAGTGGCATTGGGAGGATGTATTATTTCTGTTATGATCCTGCTCCTTCTGATCGTACCAGGGTCTCCGGCATTTATGGCACCACAGTCTTTTGCAGCACTGATCGTGTGGGTACTTATGGGAGTTACTTTCTATTTTGTTTCTAAGAAAAACTTTGCAAAGATTTCCAAGAGAGAAATGGATTATCTGATTCTTGGAAATGTGCAGGTAGTCAGAGGGATGAGAAAAGGAAAGGATCAGGGAAGCGTTGTGCAGGGAAATGTTGTACAGCCTAAAATATAAATGATGTTAGGGGCAAAAATGAAAAACAGCGGAGCGGATATAAAAATTCGCTTCGCTGTTTTAATGAAATAAAAATTTTTAAAATTTATTTAGCTTCTTCTTCAGCAGCTTCCTCTTCAGCTTCCAGAGCCGGATCTACATGAACTGCGGCTACGGATACGACTGCGGCTTCAAGGTCTGTCTTTAAGTCTACATCTTTATCTTTGGCAATGTCGAGGTCTTTTACTTTGATTACATCGCCGACTTTCATATCGCCGACATCAACCATAACTTTGTCAACCAGTGCGGATGGGAGAGCGCGGAAAGAAATCTCTTCCAGATGCTGCTGTAATACACCAGCTGCGAGTTTATCATGGTTTACAAGTACGATCTCGGCTACGGAATGTACTTTCTCGTTGCTTACCAGTGCCTGGAAATCTATTTCATCCACCTGTCCTTTTAACGGATTGAACTGAATCTCTTTGATCAGTACATCATAAGACTGACCATCTACATCCAGCATAATCTGGCTACCTTTGTTGCTTGTTTTGAGAAGTTTCTCTACTGCGGATTTCTCCATTTTGACAGGCATGGAACCTTCCATCTCTCTGCCAAATACGTTACCTGTAACGTAACCTTCTCTTCTTAATCTTTTGGCCTTTGTGTCCATTGTTCTTTTTTCAGCTTTTAAAGTATTCATTTGACTTTTCCTCCATTATTACAGCTGAGGTGACACGCTTGACACTATCTTGATTCAGGAGCATTTCTGCAATGCTTCAGGTGGTGTTAAGTATTTTTAAGTATTCAGTTGTTTGCTTGTTTCTTATCTTTGTTACAACTGTATTATAACACGCGATAATAGGAATGCAAGACCTGAAATGTGAAGAGTTTGTGAATTCTTAACAAGTATCAGAAAAGAGATTGTATATATTTAACAAAACTTGTATGTTTCGAGGTTTGGCATGAGAATGCCAAAACACCTTGCGGAATAGTGGCGTGTGAACAGTAACACCGCCTGAAAAGTAATGCTAAAGAACGTGGAAGGTGCATATTGATTTTGAAAATAGTATATGTTATAATCATAAAGGATAAGAAGAAATAATATTGTCATAAGAACACAAACAAAGAATCCCCAGAAGTGCCAGCTTCTGGGGATTCACTCTATTTACGGTTGAGTTTCCGCTTATTCCTTGTTGTCACGCTTATGTTCTGTCAGCTTATTATATATGTAAGTACTAATGATGCCAGCTAAAACAGAAGAAATAAAAGGAATAAGATATCTAATAAAGATATGAAACAATATGGTCATAAGAAACACCTCCCTCCTGTTGCCGGTGTGGGGATGTGACAACATGTCAAGTATATCATATGTTAATACAAAAAAGGAACATAATGTACCAATAAACAAAACCCCCGATACACCGTAATAAGTGTACCGGGGGTTTGCATTACTTAATTATAAAAATTACAGAGTATCGTTTCTCTTAATGTAACCAGGCTGATCAGCCGGGGAAATGATTTCTTTCTTATGGATCAGTTTCGCCCATTTATCTACTACTTCATTCTCTACGTGAACGTCTTCACCTACAGTAACCTCAGCAAGAACAACACTGTTTCTGACAACAGCACCTTTCTTGATGACACATCCACGTCCGATTACGGAATTCTCAACAGTACCCTCGATCTGGCAGCCGTTGGAGATTACGGAATTCTTAACTTCTGCTGTATCGAAATACTGAGTCGGGCAGGAGTCGTTCGTACGGGTATAAATTGGCCAGTTCTCATGGAACAGTTCCTGAGCTGCTTTGTAGTCAAGAAGATCCATGTTTGCTGCATAGTAGCTTGGGAAGTCTGTGATACTTGCAAAGAATCCCTTATGTGCTACGCCACGGATATCAAGAGTTTCGCATTTATCGTTCAGGATATCTGCCAGAGTATACATGGAGGAAAGCTTCTTAGCTTCTCTAACCAGGCTGATGAAAAGCTCTGTTTTCATAACGCAGGTATCCATGTAAATGTTCTGGTTCTTCTTATTACCATGGTTAGGTCCGATGGCTTCAACACCTTTCTGACGGTTCAGATTCAGAACATTACAGGTAAGATATGCTTCTTTTGCATTATCAACAGAATGATAAAGCAGAGTAACATCTGCACCGGAGTCAATATGTGTATGTATAAACTGGTCAAAATCAATAGAATAAACCATATAGCTAGGAGCGATAACAACATATGGATGAGACATTCTGCTCAGAGATTCCATGTTTTCCAGGTAGCAGGAGATATCTGTATTGTAAATATCATTGTCATTATTATGCTCTGAGAAGAGAAGCTGAAGCTTACCGCTCTTGGAGTTGATGTTGTAATGACGTCCTGTTCCAACGTGTTCTACAACGGAACGAGGTTTGTTATTGATATAAACCTGGATACAGTCAATATTGCTGTTAGTCATGTTGGAGATAGGGAAGTCAATGACTCTGTATCTGCCAAGGAAGGAAAACGCGCCGATCGGGCGATAATCCTGCATACCATCTACATAAATATTTCTCCCGGAAGATTTTACGATTCCAAATGCCTTATACATATTATTCTGCCCCCTTTACACGTTTCGCTACAAGCTCGATGTGCTCGCTGTCTGGATCGCCTACAACAGCACCCTTGCCGATACGGATACCATCAGCTACAAGTGAACGCTGAACAACAGCACCCTCTTCTACAACAGCACCCGGCATCAGTACACTGTCAATGATCCTGGCACCGGCACCGATCTTAACACCTGTAAAGAGAACGGAATGCTTAACTTCACCCTGAACTACACAGCCCTGAGTGATATATGCATCTTTGACATCTGCTTCTGCACTGATGTACTGAGGAAGTGCAGTGACATCTTCTGTATAAATTTTCCAGGAAGGATCACCAAGGTCAAGCTCGTTCTTGGAGCTTAACAGATCCATGTTAGCTTCCCAGAGAGAGTCAATAGTTCCGACATCTTTCCAGTAACCTTTGAATTTGTACGCATAAAGAGTCTTGTTATCGTTAAGCATAGTAGGGATGATATCTTTACCAAAGTCATGGTTGGAATCCGGATTCTTGATATCAGCCAGAAGCATCTTGCGGAGAAGTTTCCATGTGAAGATATAGATACCCATGGATGCAAGATTGCTCTTCGGATGTTCCGGTTTCTCTTCAAATTCTACGATACGTCCGCTTTCATCTGTATTCATGATACCGAAACGGCTTGCTTCTTTCATTGGAACTTCGATAACTGCGATGGTTGCATCTGCATTAGCCTTCTTATGAGCTGCGAGCATTTCGTCATAGTTCATCTTGTAAATATGGTCGCCGGAAAGGACGAGGACATATTCCGGATCAAATTTATCGATAAAGTCGATATTCTGGGAAATTGCATCTGCAGTTCCGCGGTATACGTTCAGATTCTCATCTGCTTTCTCACGTGGAGGAAGAACGTAAACGCCGCTGTCTTTGGCATCAAGTCCCCAGCGTCCGCCGGCTGCTACATAGCTGTTAAGCTGGATAGACTCATACTGTGTAAGAACACCAACAACATCTACACCACTGTTGGCACAGTTACTTAAAGGAAAGTCTACGATACGATATTTACCGCCGTATGAAACGGCTGGCTTTGCCACTTTATTGGTTAAGTCATGCAGACGGCTGCCACGACCGCCGGCTAAGATCATAGCCAACATACTATTTTGTTTCATAATAGTGAACCCTCGCTTTCATTTATTACATAATATTATACAATTTTTTTTGTCATTTTTCCATAGGTTTCTGAAAAAAATATGTAAATTTTTCGCTAGAAACAGATAAAATTCGAGAAAAAATTATACATTATACACAAATTTGCAGTAAAAAATGGTAAAGTACAGGTTTGTAAATATACACAAATTTAAGGAAAACGGGTGGACGTATAATAGTTCTTACGTTATAATAGGTAAGAATTTAAAAGAAACAGAGGTTATCACGTGAGTAAGAGAGAAGATTACAAACGACTTATCGTGTTCTGTCTGGCGAGTCTGGTAGTACTGGCACAGATGGCAGTCTTTGCCTATGTATGGTATACAGTCTACAGAGGTCAGATTGATGAACCATTCTGGCGGAAAGGTAACTGGGTGCTGATCGCAATTTACGGTCTGCTGTTTGCCATGTTTGCCAAGCTGTATGGAGGACTAAAGGTCGGATACCTTAAAAGAATAGACGTATTTTATTCTCTGACGTTAGCGCTTTTATGTACCAACGTAGTGGAATATCTGGAGATCACTTTGATCAACAGGTGGTTTCTGAGTGTGGGGCCGATGATCGAGATGACAATGGTACAGCTGGTACTGATTGTTATCTGGATTTTTGGATCCAGACATATTTATTCCAGATTATATCGTGCGCGTAGATTGTTGGTCATTTACGGTGACCGCGATCCGGGGGATGATCTGATCCATAAGATGAATTCCCGAAAGGATAAATATGATATCAGCGATAAAGTGCATGTCAGCCTTGGAGAAACAGAAATTCACAAGATGATGCGTAATTATGACGGGGTGATCATATGGGATCTGCCGTCAATGGAGAGAAACCGATATCTGAAGTTCTGCTTCGCTCATTCCATCCGATGCTATATCAGTCCGAAGATTTCGGATATCATTCTTATGGGAAGCGAGAGAATTCATCTTTTCGATACACCGCTTCTGATGTCGCGAAATATGGGACTTGCGGTAGATCAGAGAGTTGCGAAGAGAATTATGGATATTCTGGTTTCCGGAATCGGCATTGTCATTACATCACCGATTATGTTGCTCATAGCTATTGCGGTAAAAGCATACGACCGGGGACCGGTATTTTACTTCCAGGACCGTCTTACAATTGGCGGTAAGCCATTTAAAATCTGCAAATTCCGCAGTATGTGTGTGGATTCTGAGAAAAACGGTGCCAGACTGGCTTCCAAACATGATTCCCGTATCACTCCGGTAGGGCATGTGTTGAGAAATCTTCATCTGGACGAGCTGCCGCAGCTATTCAATGTGTTCAAAGGAGATATGTCTCTGGTAGGTCCACGTCCGGAACGTAAGACAATCATGCAGGAGTATGAGAAGGAACTTCCGGAGTTCTATTATCGCCTGAAGGTAAAGGCAGGACTGACCGGATATGCGCAGGTTTATGGCAAATATAACACCACCCCTTATGACAAATTAAAGCTGGATTTGTTCTATATTGAGAACTATTCTTTTCTGCTGGATGTTAAGCTGATCTTTATGACAGTCAAGATCTTTTTCCAGAAGGAAGTGTCTGAGGGAGTAGATGATAAACAGGTAAATGCTCTGAAAGATTCCGGAAGAAACACCGGGGCATCAGAGGATAAAACGGAGGAATGACCATGAATAAACCGCTGGTATCTGTGATCATGCCGGTTTACAACGGAGAGAAATATATTAAACAGGCTGTAGATTCTGTCTATGAGCAGGGAGTTTCGCTGGAGCTTCTGGTAATTGATGACGGATCTACAGATCATACAAAGGAAGTCCTGTCTGCCTATGAGGGCAGAGAGGGCTTTCAGTATATTAAGAACAAACAGAATATGGGTGCGGCAGGCTCCAGAAACAGAGGAGTGAAGCTTGCTAAGGGAGATTACATTGCTTTTCTTGATGCGGATGACTGGTGGGAAAAAGGCAAATTGAAAGAGCAGCTTAAATGTCTCGAAGAGACGGGATACGTGTTGTGTTCTACCGGCCGTGAGCTGATAAGATCCGATGGAAGCAGCACCGGCCGTACGATTCCGGTGAAAGAGAAGATTACTTACAGAGAGCTTCTGAAGCATAACAGCATTAACTGTTCTTCCGTAGTGATCAGAACAGACGTGGCGCGGGAGTTTCCAATGGAGCATGATGACAGCCATGAAGACTATATCACCTGGCTGAAAGTTCTGCGAAAATACGGTTATGCGGTCGGAATCGATAAGCCATACCTGAAATACCGCCTCAGTGAGGGCGGCAAGTCCAGAAATAAGCTGAAGTCAGCAGTGATGACTTATAATGTTTACAGATATGCGGGGTATGGACGGATAAAGAGTTGTATTTTCTTTTGCTCTTATGCACTGCATGGAATATGGAAGTATTGCCATAGATAAAAATGAATGTATGGAAATAGTTTCATAAACAAATTATTAACTTTCTATTCCATAAATCATAAAAATATGTTATCCTTTGGATAATAATTATGAATGATTAAAGGATAATATTAAGATGAAATTAAAGAAAGAGAGGCCTGCTGTGCCTTATACCTACCTGATCGATAACTTCAAGGTCCTGCTTATCTTTCTGGTAGTATTTAACCATATTATTGCATTCAATCTTGTAAAAGTGGACACAGTGGTGAGATACGTGTGGTATGCGATCACGATCTTCCATATGCCCGCATTTATTTTTGTTTCGGGGTATTTGTCAAAGAAACCTCAGAATGTATTAAAGAATTTTAAGAATCTTCTGATTCCGTATATTCTGGGATACAGTCTTACCTGGTACTCCCAGATATGGCTGGGACGTTCGGTGGATTACGAGATTCTGCGTCCTACCGGAACAGTTATGTGGTATATTCTGGCGCTGTTTATCTACCGTCTTACCATTGAAGCACTGGGTAAGATCAGATTTATTGTTCCGCTCAGCATCATTATTGCACTGTGGGCAGGAACAAGACCGGAGTTTACAACGTTTTTATCAGCATCAAGAATTGTGGTATTTTTCCCGTTCTTTGTTGCAGGATATCTCTGGAAAAGTGAATATATCACCGCAGTTCGCAAATTTAAAGGAAAATGGGTGTTAGTGCCTATTTCGGGAGTACTGCTTTGGGCAATACCAAACTATATGATTTCCAATGAAATGGGAGTCGCTATTTTCCGTGGTAATCACGGATATAAACTCTGTGGTCTGACAGATCCGGAAGGTATCGTTATCAGATTGCTGATGTATCTGGTATCATTTATTCTGATCTATACATTTCTTGCATTACTGCCGGATATCAAGCTTCCAATTACTTATGTGGGCCGCCACACAATGGGAATTTACTTCTTCCATTACCCGATCATGATCATTATGAACGGGCTGTATCTGCTGCAGATTCCTGAGATGAACAACGTGTGGGTTTTGCTGGGCGTATCCCTGGTGTTTGTCCTTGTTCTGGGAAGTCTGCCGGTGGATCTTCTTTATACAGGTGTGCTGAATCTGGTTGCATTTATTCTGATCAAGAAGGATAAGACAGTCAGAGATGAGGGACTGGAAGAGGAATATGACAGCGAGGACCATGAATATGAACTTCTCAGACGAAAGAAAGCCATTGAGGAGCTGGCCGCTACTCTGGATTCCGAGAGCGAGCAGGACGGCCATATGGAGAAAATAAACCTGGATGATGATTCTCTCGCTCAGGAGAGTGTGCTGGATAAACCGGAAGGATTCAGCAATGTAGCGGGTATGGAACTGGATATCGAAGAAGATAATCTGGATGATATACCGGATGAGATCATTCAGGAGGAAGAAGAACTTTCACTCGAAGATCTGATCCAGGAGCTGGAAGCAGCTACGAAGAATATAGGAAAAGCTGATCCGAAAGACGATACTGCGCAGACAGTAATAGCGGAGAATGTTTCCCGAACTGTAGTCGAAGCAGAGCATTCAGATGAGACAGGAAACATTTTGAATAAACAGTAAAAAACAGGGAATCGTAAAAAGTAGTGTACCGACAAGATTATTTAAGAAATCAACTTGTTGACACGGTAATAACAAGAAATAGCAGAAGAAAATAATAAAAAACGAAAGAGGACTTTGAGATACATGGGGTGTATTTCGGAGTCCTTTTGTTTTAACTATATTATTTTCCGTCTGGCCGGACTAAAAAAATGATATAAATTAACGTGAATTTAACATTTTTGTAACGAAGAGGTGACGGAAGTTGGAAATTATGATATAATCAAATCATCTATAGTGTGAAGCAGGGGTAACTGTCCGTCAGGTACGGAACAGTTACGGGCAGGAATATTTATCGGGAGTTATAAAGAGAAGATGAAGAGAGTGATCACATATGGCACTTTTGATCTGTTTCATAAGGGCCACTACAATATTATAAAAAGGGCAAAGGCGCTTGGCGATTATCTGATCGTTGGCGTTACAAGTGAGAGCTTTGATATTGAACGAGGCAAGCTTAATGTAAGAGACAGCCTTATTAAGAGAATAGAGAATGTGCGGCGTACCGGACTGGCAGATGAGATTATTATTGAAGAGTACCAGGGACAGAAAGTCAGCGATATCATCAAATATGACATAGATGTTCTGGTAGTTGGTTCAGACTGGCGGGGCAAATTTGATTATCTTAAGAACTACTGCGATGTCGTTTATCTGGAACGTACCAAGAATATTTCCAGTACAAAGCTTCGTAGTGAGGGTGTTATCTTTAATATGGGAATTGTGACAGACGATATTAAAGATAATGATTTTGTGCAGGAATCCAAATATGTCAGCGGTATTCACGTAGAACGGGTATTCAGCGGGAATCCGGAGACTGCGCAGGAATTCTGCGATAAATTTGAACTTGGATCCTGTTGGAGCGACTATGACCAGTTCCTGTCAGATGTGGATATCGTTTATATTAAAACTTCGCTGAGCAAACGGGCGGAGTATATCGAACGCGCACTGAAACAGGGCAAATATGTGATAAGTGATTCTCCGTTAACGCTTTCTTCAGAGAAACTGCGCTATCTCTTTGAAGTTGCGAGGGAGAACAATGTAGTCCTGATCGAGAGGATGACGCTGGTTTATCTGCGTGCTTTTAACCAGCTGGTATGGCTGGTGCACAGCAACCTGGTAGGAGATCTGGTCAGCGTTAAATGTGCGATTTCCCAGGATGATTTTGAAGGTGGCAGGACTTTTAATGAGACAGTCTGCACAGCAATCTGCGCGGTACTTAAACTGCTTGGCAGAAAGTGCCAGGATATCAATACAAATGCGGTCCGCGATCAGGAAGGGAAATTTGTATATGACATGATCACCATGAAGTATGCCAATGCACTGGCGACCATTGAGATCGGAACAACCGTAGATATCGAGAATGAACTTGTGATCATCGGAAGCAACGGAAGGGTTACGATCCCGAATGACTGGTGGAACACAGGATATTTCGAGGCAAACATTTCCGGAAAGGAATTCCTGAAGAGATACAGCTTTAATTTCGAGGGAAATGGTTTCCGCTATCTGTTGCAGGAGCTGATGATCATGATCAGAGACAAGCGTACAGAATGTACCCGGCTTTTCTATGATGAGTCGTTAAAAATAATAGAAATTTTGGAAACAATTAATCAGAAAGGATAACTCATGACGGAAAAACAGAAATACCTCCTGAAGCTTTTCAGGGAGGTTGATGAAATCTGCAGAGAACATAACCTGAGATATGTACTGGCCGGGGGCTCCCTTATCGGAGCCCTCAGGCATGAGGGATTTGTTCCCTGGGATGATGACGTGGATCTTTATATGCCACGCTCAGACTGGGAGAAATTTATAGAGATCTGCAAGACAGAACTGCCACCGAACAGAGAGATACAGTGTTCGGAGGTGGACAGAAATTATACAAATTCATTTCCACGCTATGCATCTACCGATACCTGTGCGATTCATAAAAGCCAGATCATCGGCAAGGACTGTGGCGGAGAGATCATAGACATTCTTACACTGGATCCTATTCCGGCAGACGATAAAGAATACGAGAAATATAGAACGCACATGATGATTTACTCGGACCTTATCAATATTTCTGTAGGCTACAGTGACCGCTGGGAGATACCTGCATCCATGTATCTGAAGTATCTTCTTTCTTATATTTTTCTTGGCAAAAAAAGAACGCTGGAGAAACTCGAGAAGATAATGTTTTCCTACAATGAGGAAGAGTGCGACCGCTATGCCATGCGCTGGGGTGGCTGCCCGTTTCTTTTTGACAAAGATATGATGTTCCCTGTCAAAGAGGGGATTTTCGAGGGACAGAAGGCGATGATCCCGAATAAATGCAGCGATTATCTGATCTGGCATTACGGTGATGAGTGGTCTTATATGCCGCCGCATGACAGCAGAGAGGGACATGTGGCTGTCTGCGTAGACGAACTTCCTTATCAGGAACTTCGTGAGGAATATATGCCGAACATTCATAAAGGCAGACTGCGCCGGGACTCTGTATTCCGTAAGTTCTACAATATGCTTATTGCTAAAAAGAACCATAAAGTCCGCCAGGAAGGACTTGCAATGAAAGCGCGCGCAGTAGCACTGGATCTGCAGGGCGCGATCAGCGAGTCGGGATTAAAAATCAGCGAACTGGTTGAAGCCAGATCTTTTCACAGGCTGAATGCATTATTTGGATCTTATTATAAAAGTCAGTTGAGTGCCGATTTTATCGGAAGAGAAGACTACACAAATATTTATGCATTTTATCATCCGATTCTTGTGGAGGTTCCTGATGAAGTATTCTATGCGGCGATGCTGACACTTTTCTATACAGAGCGTGTGTCAAAGGCATATCGAATGCTGCAGATCCGCCAGCAGTCAGATCATATCACTCCTGAGATGGAGAAACTGAAAGAGGATATCGAGCTTTTCAGAAAAGCGGCTGATCATTATGAATTTCACCGTATGGAGGAAGCACAGCAGATTATTGAGGATCTTTTGAACAGATATCCGGGACATCCGGGATTTATGAAATTCCGGTGCCGCTTCCTGATGGAGAATGCGGGAGAGAACCGTATTGAGGCAGAACGATTTATCGATAAAGCACTCAAGAAATTTCCGGAAGATGGATATTTCCTGAAATATAAGGCTGATATCTTCTGGATGAACGGCGAGGTACAAAAGGCAGCAGAACTTTATCTTCAGGTGAAGAGTAAGACCACGAATGGAGTTGTCTGGCTGGAGATGGACAGATTTTTCAGAGGATATAAGGCAGAGATTCTGAAAAACTGCGAAGAGCTTCTGGCAGCCCGCAGAAAGAAAGAGGCACTTTCCCTCATGGAACTGTGGAATCAGCTGATTCCGGAGGATGACGATATCCAGGGCGCGTTCTATCTGGCAAAAGTAGCCTGCGCACGCACCCAGAGTGAGATTGAGCAGGAAATTAATGAGATCCGCAGAGTGATCGAGATACCAATGCTTACACCGGTGAAAGAGAAAACAAATAAAAATAAGAAATCTGAAGAACACCAGATGTATAAAAAAGCACTTACGAGAGCATGGAAACGTCTTGGCTATTCCAAAGAATTAGCAGCCCTGCGCACACAGATCATCTGTACCGGTGAGGAGAGTGAGCTGGAATGGCTTGCCGAGCAGGTGAGAAACCGACAGTTCCGCAAAGAGGAGAAGGCCTGCGTTTATAAACTGGTAGGAGATGTCCGCATGAAACAGGGACAGACCAGAGAAGCTTTTGCCAATTATAAGAAAGCACTGGAATATGAAATGTCATCCTACGTAAAGACCGAACTGTACCGTATTTTTATCAATGATCTGAACGATGGAAGCAGACAGGCGAAGAGCTTTGCAAAGAAGGCAGACATCACAGTTGTGCTTGATAACTGGCTGGATAAATACGGAAGTATTGAAGATGTGAAGCGAATTGTACAGTCAGTAATGTGAATTAGAAATGGAGTAAAGAGTTGAATAAAAAACAAAAGGTAATTTTATCATTATTACAGGAAATAGATGAAATATGCCAGCAGAATCAAATTGAATATTACCTCTCTCCACGACTGACTCTCTGTGCTGTGGAGGGAAAACCTTTCCCACAGAATCCCATGTTTGGAATCGTTCTGATGAAAGTAGCAGACATGGAGCGTTTCCGTAAGGCAGTAGATGAAGATCCGAGAGAGAGACGCGCGCTGGAATCGCTGAAGAGCCATAAATGGTTTTCGGGATTGTATCTGCGCTATACAAACACAGATACTCTGTGCCTGAATATGGATAACACCAGGGATTACGCATTTCCGGGAATCGGAGTCAGTATTTTCCCCCTCAGATCGGAAGCTGAGTCAGCATCGGCCGGACGCAGGTTCTCAAGAGATGAGAATGCTTGGATGGAACTTTGCCATATTAATTATGCTGACAGAAGTCTGAAAAACAGGCTCAACCGTACCTGGATGCGGCTGCGTTGTCTGGTCAATGGACGTCAGAGACAGGCTTCCCGTTTATATGACCGATTCCTCAGATTGTATCAGAAGCCGGAGACAGGTCAATATACCCTTAAGAGAAAAAAACAGACCACCGTTTATCCTGCCGGCATTTTTGCGAAGAGTAAGCGTGTCGAGATGGAGGGAGTTAAGCTTCAGGTTCCGGCAAAAACCGAAGAATATCTGACCATAAGTTATGGAAAGAATTATAAGGATGTCACAGAGCCGCGTTATGTCACTCCGATTGCGCTGGCAGTCAGCGCCAGAGTAAGCTACACACAATTCTGGAAAGAAGCAGGAGATTTCGACAAATACTGCAAAGAACGTATGAAAAATGCCCGCAGGCTTGCAAAGAGCAGGCGGCATAAGGACTACTTTAACGAATGCTGGGATTATGTGGAATTCTGCGGAGAGCGGATGAACCTGGGCGTATCTTATGAGAAACAGAAGGACTATATCAAGAACCTGTATAAGAATGAAGATTATATGACACTTGAGAAGGCATTTCGTCCATACTTCAAAATGATGCAGAAGAGTCTGCAAAAAGGCGAACTCTTTGCGGAGGACGAAGAGATTCTTGATATTTATATAGACGTACTGGAAAAAACAGGAAAAACAGTACAGAGAGAGAAGATCGGTGCACTGATCTGACGGGAGGAAAAATGAAACTTTCAGATTATATTGTTACGTTTTTACAGAAAAAAGGTATCTGCCATTTCTTTGGATATCAGGGAACGATGATCGCACATGTGGTAGATTCTATTGAACGAAATCCGGAGACGGAAAATCACTCCAGCTATAATGAACAGGGAGCGGCTTTTGCAGCATGTGGTTATGCGCAGGCGAAACAGGAATGTGCATGCGCCTATGCGACCAGCGGACCGGGAGCAGTCAATCTTTTAAGCGGCGTGGCAGATGCCTACTATGATTCCCTGCCTGTGGTCTTTCTCACAGGACAGTTAAATACTTATGAATATTCCGGTATCGAGGGACTGCGCCAGCAGGGATTTCAGGAGACAGACATCGTGGCAATGGCGAAACCGATCACGAAGTATGCTGTCCAGATCCGTAATCCTGAGGATATCGTCGAAGAATTAAATAAGGCTTATCACATCGCAACGACAGGACGAAGAGGCCCGGTACTTATCGACCTGCCTATGAATATTCAGAGAAGTGAAGTAGAGAATCCTGTTTATGACATGAAATTCGAGGATAAACATACAGATGAGGCCACAGCGCAGAAGGCAGCCGACACAATTCTGGAAGCGCTGAAACAGGCGAAGCGCCCTGTGATTATGCTCGGACATGGAGTAGACAGCGAGGTAAGCCAGCAGGAGCTGATTCATTTCGCACAGAAAAGACAGATTCCGATTATCACAAGTGTCCTTGCAAAATCCGTGCTGGGCTATGACCATCCGCTGAACTTCGGCTGTATCGGAGGTGCGTATGGACACCGCTATGCGAACATGATTGCAAATGCAAAGAGCGATTTGCTTCTCTGTTTCGGTATTTCCCTCTGCACCAGACAGATTGGAACAAAAGTACATGAATTTGCCAAAGGAGCAAAGATCATCCGTGTGGACATCGACCAGTATAATCTTCAGAGAGATATCCATGAAAACGGAGAGAATGAAGTGAAACTTCAGGCTGAGACCAGTGCAGTGATCAATTGTCTGGCAAGAGCACATTGTCCGGAAATGGATGGCTTAAGCGACTGGCTGAATGTCTGCACAGAGATCAAAGAGAATCTCCAGGCAGTGGATGATAACACGCCGGAGAGATATCCGAACCGCATGATTGCTGATCTCAGTGATATGCTTGAGGATACGTCTGCGGTCGCAGTAGATGTCGGACAGCATATGGTATGGAGCTATCAGTCATTTAAGAACCGGGAAGGTCAGAAGCTTCTTTTCTCAGGCGGACACGGTGCTATGGGATATGGACTTCCGGCGGCGATCGGTGCATATTATGCGACAGGAAAACCAACCGCATGTATCTGCGGAGACGGTGCACTTCAGATGAATATCCAGGAACTGGAGTGGGTGAAGAGAGAGAATCTTCCTATTAAAATAATGGTAATGAACAATGAAGCGCTGGGTATGATCCGTCATCTGCAGAGAGATTATTTCGACTGCCTCTTTGCCGGAACTACGGACGGCTGTGGATTCGCTTCCTGTGACTTCGCTGAGGTGGCTAAAGCTTACGGTATTCCGGCATTAAGAATGCACTGCGATGCGGTAAGAGAACAGGCACCGGAATTTCTGGAAGGTGAAGGACCGAAGCTTCTGGAAGTCATGCTTGAGCACGGAACTTTCGCATATCCGAAAACCTGCCTGGGCGAACCGATCCACAACCAGCAGCCATACGCGCCGAAGAATGTTTATGACAGACTGATGGAATTATAAAACAATTGCCATAGAGTAATGTTAAGATGTTAGGGGCAAAAGGCATTTTGCCCCTAACATGATATCTACGAATTGCTCCGCTGCAAAGCAGCTCCCGCAATTCTCATGTTAAGCAGCGAAAGCGTATCGGGATTATCCATTCAACTGATAGATAAAGATGAATATAACAAAGAGGTAGCAGAAAAAATGAGCAGAGTAACAGTAATCACAGGCGGTACTTCCGGAATCGGCCGTGGCATTGTGGAGAAGATCCTGGCAAATTCAGAACAGGACGATCTGATCTTTGCCACCTACGCACACAATGCGTATAAGGCAAACGACTTCTGGGACAGTCTGAAACCGGAAGACCAGGAGAAGCTTATCATAATGAAAGCGGATATGTCTTCCTATGACGATATGATGAATTTCGTCAAAGAAGTGAAAGAAAAAGCAGGACATGTGGACTGGCTGATCAGCAATGCCGGAATCAGCACCTATGATAAATTTCAGGATTACACATTTGAAGAATGGAATAACATCGTAAACACCAACCTTTCCATCCCGGTATTTATGATCAAGGAATTCATGCCGGTCATGACGGAAGGCGGCAGAGTTCTCTTTATGGGATCTTATGCAGGACAGCAGGCATATTCTTCTTCACTCGTATACGGAGTGACTAAGGCGGCGATCCATTTCCTTACCAAATCCCTGGTAAAGGAATTTGAGCCAAAAGGCATTACAGTTAATGCCATAGCTCCGGGATTTATCCAGACCCCGTGGCACGAGAACCGCACCCCTGAAAGCTACGAACGCATCAACCGCAAGATCGCCCTCCACAGATTCGGAGAGATCAAGGATGTGGCGGATATGGCGTACAGTATTCTCACGAACAACTATATGAATGGAAGCATCGTGGATATCCATGGAGGATATGACTACTTCTAAAAGAACCTGACCAATCAGGTGACTAACCGAATCAAGTAAGTCCCCTGCTTCAATTGCAAATATCCGATTGACTTAAACCAAGTGACGAAAGTGGATTGCAAATATCCGCTTGAATTCCCGACAGATAAAATGGAGAAGCTTCTTCAGAAACTGTCGGGAATTTTTTTTGCATTCCCGGATTTTTTTTGTACATTTTAACAACCGTAGCAAGAATTCCTCACCTTTATAGGTGATGGGATGAATTGCACATTCGAGCATGTCTGCTCAAATTTATAAAAAATCACAAAACACTTGTTCTGACATAATAAATATATTATAATAGAAAAAAGAACAATATGCTCTTGAAATTTGGACGGTC
>ERZ791901.47-NODE-47-length-123033-cov-6.722105_pt1 | contig 123033 bp, 104 predicted proteins | sample MGYA00510150_ERZ791901 | MGnify/ENA primary metagenome ERZ791901 (study PRJEB30046, sample SAMN00792058) | human gut metagenome | study: EMG produced TPA metagenomics assembly of the A metagenome-wide association study of gut microbiota in type 2...
ATTATGATACCTTAATTATATCAGATATATGATTTTACGACCACTTTTTCAGTGGCGTCCCTGAAGAGGTGGGAGAATTCTTGCTACATTTGTTAAAAATGGCACTTATTTCGCATTTTTGAGTAATACACTACGAGTTCTGTCAACAAAACGTAAAAAACAGGACATTCCGCATCTCTGCAAAATGTCCTGCCGTTTTTATTTCTTAACTATATTTTAATTCCTGCGCTGACACAAATTACTGCTCTGTCAGTAATTACCCTTTTTTATTCTTCCGCTTTATCTACCTTGCTTGCTCTGGCTTCAATTTCTTTTGCCTGAATATCTCCAGGAGCCTGCTCGTAGCGTGCAAATTCATAGGAGAATTCTCCGCTTCCACCTGTCATAGAACGAAGATCTGTGGAATATCCATAAATCTCAAGCTGTGGAACATCTGCCTCAATAATGGTATTGCCCTGATGATCAGGAGTCATACCAAGAACACGGCCACGACGTTTGTTCAGGTCACCCATAACATCACCGGTAAATTTATCCGGAACAGTTACTTTCATAGATACGATTGGCTCTAAGAGTATAGGTGATGCATCCATAAAGCCTTTCTTAAATGCAAGAATCGTTGCCATCTTGAATGCCATTTCTGAGGAGTCTACCGGATGATAAGATCCATCATATAAGGTAGCTTTCACACCAACTACAGGATATGCAGCCAGAGGTCCTTTTAATACGCATTCCTGAAGCCCTTTCTCAACTGCCGGGAAGTAGTTCTTCGGAACTGCACCACCAACTACAACCTGTTCAAATTCATAAGGTGTCTCCAGATCGCCTGATGGCTCGAAACGCATCTTAACATGTCCATACTGTCCATGTCCACCGGACTGTTTCTTATGTTTGCCTTCTACATCTGCATTCTTACGGATCGTCTCACGGAACGGAACCTTCGGTTTGCTCAGCTCAACATCTACTTTGTAGCGTTCTTTTAATTTATTCATAACGATATCGAGATGCTGATCACCGATACCATAGATAAGGCTCTGACGGTTTGCACTGTCATTTACTACACGAAGTGTTTTGTCTTCACTCATCATCTTCGCAAGTGCCTGGGAAATCTTATCCTCATCACCTTTCTTCACTGCTTTAAATCTCTTGCAGGTATATGGTGTGGAAAGGAGTGCCTTCGGATAAAGAATCGGATTTGCTTTTGTCGCAAGGCTGTCACCAGTCTGTACGCTGTTTAATTTGGCAATTGCACCAATATCACCGGCATGAAGTTCCGGAACCTCGATCGGTTTGGATCCTTCAAGTACATATAATTTATTCAGACGTTCTTCTTCGCCTTTCTCTACGTTTAATAAAGTGTCATCGGATTTGATAACACCGGAGCATACTTTAATAAGAGAATATTTGCCAAGGAACGGGTCTGCAATTGTTTTCCATACATATGCGGATTTCACTTTCGTGAAGTCGTAGTTTGCTTCAAAGATCTCATTTGTCTTCTGAGCGATTCCGTTGCAGGAACGTTTGTCCGGGCTTGGGAAATATCCGCAGATGTCATCCAGAAGATTGGATACACCGCGAAGATTGATTGGTGAGCCCATGCATACAGGTACGATAGATGCCTCCTGTACGTTCATTGCAAGCGCCGCGGAAACCTCTGTCACTGAGAAAGTATCTCCTTCGAAGTAACGATCCATGAATTCCTCGCTGGTCTCTGCTACAGATTCCATAAGGATATCATGATATTTCTCCAGATATTCATCCAGGTATTCAGGAATCTCGCATTCCTCTTTCTTACCTTTATCTATGTATTTACGTCCTGCCTGTTTTACAACGTTTACATATCCTACAAATTTACCGTCTTCACGGATTGGGAAATGAAGCGGTGCGATCTTCTTGCCATAGAGTTCTGTGAGCTGCTCTACTACTTTACGATAGCTGACATCATCTACGTCCATGTCAGTTACAAAGATCATTCTCGGAAGTTTATATTTCTCGCATAAATTCCATGCTTTCTGTGTTCCGACCTGAACACCGGCTTTACCGGAAACTACAATGATCGCTGCATCTGCTGCACTTACTGCTTCTTCTACTTCACCTACGAAATCGAAATATCCGGGAGTATCCAGCACATTGATCTTTACCTTATCCCATGGTACCGGAATCAATGTGGTAGAAATGGAAAAATGTCTCTTAATCTCTTCTTTGTCATAATCGCTGACAGTATTTCCGTCCTCTACTCTTCCGAGACGGTTTGTCATTCCTGCTAAGTAAGCCATTGCTTCGGCCAGTGTAGTCTTGCCAGCGCCCCCATGACCTAAAAGGACTACATTTCTAATTCGGTCAGTTCTAAATACATCCATGTTGCGTACCTCCCTGTTTGTCTGTTATGTTGTCGCTGCTTATAACGCCCGCAGCAACGATATGGCTATATATTACTAAATTTTTTTGTATTTTTCAAGTATTTTATGAAATTTTAACATCTTTTTTTGTGAACTCTTTGTATTTTCATAAGCATTTTATATATTTTCAGTAATTTTTGCAGATTTTAACTGTGTAATTTAGCACAAATGTAATATCAGACGTATACAAGCTTTTTATGTACTATTTATCTCTGGCAAAAAGTAAATGGATATTGTTCACTTTGTGCACAGTAATAGTAAACGTCTGACACTCTCATAAGCCCGTTTACTCTGTCGCTTTAAATTATTTATGTATAAAAGTCTCTCAACGAATTGACTTTTCAAATTATATCCTTTAAAATAGAAAAATATGATATGCAAATCGTATGAATTCACGCTGTATGTCTCTGGTTTTTGGTATGAATATGTCAAAACGCCCCGCGAAATAGCAGCGTATGAACAGTAACAAAAAAAGCTATTTGAAAGGATGCAAGAAACCACTATGAAAACCATCGGTTTTATCGGTCTCGGACTGATTGGCGGTTCAATCGCCAAGGCCATCCGGAAATACCACGAAGATTACCGTATCCTCGCCTATGACCAGGATCGGGAAACACTTGCCACAGCAGTCAGCAGTAATATGATCGATGCCGTCTGTGAAGAACACGACGAGCGTTTCAAAGGCTGTGATTATATTTTCCTGTGTACACCTGTAGAATATAATGTAAAGTATCTGGAATATTTTAAAGAGAATATCGGTCCTGACACCATCATCACAGATGTCGGAAGTGTCAAGGGCATTATCCATAAAGAAGTTGAGCGCCTTGGCATGGAATCCCGTTTTATCGGCGGCCATCCAATGGCAGGTTCGGAGAAAACCGGATTCGAGGCTTCCAGTGACCGCCTGATTGAGAATGCTTATTATATCATCACTCCCGGCGGCGAAGTGCCATTAGAGAAACTGACTGACTTTACAGAAATGATTTCTTCCCTTGGAGCAATCCCTATGGTTCTTACAAGTGAAGAACATGATTTTATCACTGCCGGAGTCAGCCATCTTCCTCATATCATCGCTTCTGCACTGGTAAATCTTGTCAGCATGCTGGACAGTGACCAGGAATATATGAAAACGATCGCAGCCGGAGGTTTCCGCGACATCACACGTATCGCCTCCTCCTCTCCGATTATGTGGGAACAGATCTGCGTGGAAAACAACCAGAATATTTCCAATGTTCTGGACGACTATATCCGTCTGCTGGTGCAGATCCGTTGTTTTGTAGATAATAAAGACTCCAAGAGTCTGTATCAGATGTTTGCAAACTCCAGAGATTATCGTGACTCCATCGATGTTGTGGACAATGGACTGCTCAAGAAAGCATATGTCCTGTATCTGGACATTGCTGATGAAGCCGGAGGAATTGCCACTATCGCAACTATTCTGGCTATGGAGAAGATCAGTATCAAAAATATCGGAATTATCCATAACCGTGAATTTGAGGAAGGTGTTCTTAAAATCGAATTCTATGACGGAACAGCTATGGAAAAGGGTGCTACGCTTCTTAAGAAACGAAATTATATCGTATACGAACGCTAGTGTGCCGACATTTTATAAATAACTACATCAATTGAACAGGATACAGATTTGAATGCACAAACAGGTAAATAGTGTAGTTATTTCAAACAGTGTACTGGCCGCTTGATATTCAGGCAAAATATTATAAAACAGGCAGGAGTCAAACATGGAAATCAAAAAACAGACACACCTCTCAGGAGAGCTGACTGTACCAGGTGATAAATCTATCTCCCACCGTGCGGTTATGTTCGGTTCTCTTGCACAGGGTACGACAAAAATCACACATTTTCTGGAAGGAGCAGACTGTCTTTCTACTATCTCCTGTTTCCAGAAGATGGGAATTGATATTGAGCGAAATGCTTCAGAAATTCTGGTGCATGGAAAAGGCCTTCATGGGCTGAGCGCGCCATCTGAAATTCTGGACGTAGGAAACAGTGGAACTACCACAAGACTTATCTCCGGAATTCTGGCCGGACAGGCTTTTACCAGTGAATTAAACGGAGATGCTTCTATCCAGTCCCGTCCAATGAAGCGTATCATGACTCCTCTTCTTTCTATGGGAGCTGATATCGTAAGTCTCAAAGACAATGGCTGCGCACCTTTACGTATTACAGGTAAACCTTTGCATGCCACTCATTATCAGTCTCCGGTTGCTTCCGCACAGGTAAAATCCTGCGTACTTCTTGCAGGAATGTATGCAGACGGCATTACCAGCGTTACCGAACCAGTGCTGTCAAGAAATCATACTGAGATTATGCTGAATTATTTCGGAGCAAAGGTATCTTCTGCGGGAACAACCGCTTCCATCGAACCGGAACCAGTGTTAAACGGACGTGAAATTAAAGTGCCTGGAGATATCTCTTCCGCTGCGTATTTTATTGCGGCAGGACTTCTCACACCAGGAAGCGAGATTCTTCTTAAAAATGTAGGAATCAACCCTACCAGAGATGGTATGTTGCGTGTATGCAAAGCTATGGGAGCTGACATTACATTATTAAATGCAAGTACCGAAGGTGAACCTACTGCAGACCTTCTGATCCGCACCAGCAGCCTTCACGGAACCACTGTTGAGGGAGAAATTATTCCGACATTGATCGATGAGATTCCAATGATTGCCGTTATGGCCGCTTTTGCAGAGGGGACTACCGTCATTAAGGATGCGCAGGAACTGAAGGTTAAAGAATCTGACCGTATCGCAGTTGTAACAGAAGGACTGAAACGTATGGGTGCTGACATTCAGCCGACTGATGACGGAATGATCATTCATGGCGGTAAACCACTTCATGGTGCAGAGATCAACTCTTATCTCGATCACCGAATCGCTATGTCCTTTGCTGTGGCAGGAACAATCTGTGATGGCACACTCACAATCAAGGATGGAGACTGTGTTAAGATCTCCTATCCAGAATTTTATGAGGATTTGTATTCTCTTGGGAAATAATTTATAAGTAATTTTATACCATAACTCCCAACGAATGTTTTTGTTCAAACATTGTTGGGAGTTTTTATTGTATAAAACGGGAATACTTTTTTCTTTTTAGTACATACTTATCATTAGATAAACAATACTGTCATTTCCAAAATTTGTTATTTTGCATCTTGTAAACAAATTATTAAAATGAAATTTTGTATTTTTATTAATACTTGAGATTTTTTATCCAAAATACCCTTTTCTTTTTTCAGAAAATCATTTATAATGTGCCTCGTAGCATTGTTATTATTTTAACAACATAATATTTTTACGGTAATTATATTCAGATGCAAGCAAGTCCCCACCCACTGCTTATTGCTCTTCGCAATTGAAGCAGGAGACTTACTTGATTCAGTTAAAATACTGTATCTGATATATACCCGAACAGAGAGGAGCTAACTATTTATGAAAATTTTATTTTACGGCACCAAAAATTACGACGAGGAATTTTTCGAAAAGCTTCTTCCTTCCTATCCAGGTATTGAAATTAAATTTACAGAAGCAAATATTCACGAAGAAACTGCATCCCTTGCTCATGGCTATGAAGCCATCTGCGCTTTCGTAAACGCAGATCTGGGCACTCAGGTAATCGAAGGACTTAACGCACAGGGCGTAAAACTGATTCTTATGCGCTGCGCCGGATACAATAATGTAGATCTGGAAACTGCTCACAAATACGGTATAAAAGTTCTGCGTGTTCCGGGATATTCTCCGGAAGCTGTTGCCGAACATGCAATGGCACTTGCTCTCACAGCAAACCGCCACACACATAAAGCATACATCAAATGCCGCGAAAACAACTTCGCATTAAGCGGTCTGATGGGCGTAAACTTCTATCAGAAAACAGCCGGTATCATCGGTACAGGTAAAATCGGACAGGCAATGGCAAAAATCTGCAAGGGCTTTGGCATGAGAGTTATCGCTTACGATCTTTATCCGAATAAAAACCTTGATTATCTGGAATATGTATCTCTGGATGAGCTTCTTGCAACCAGTGATCTGATCAGTCTTCACTGCCCTCTTACTAAGGAAACCAAGCATCTCATTAATGAAGAAACTATTTCTAAGATGAAAGATGGCGTGATTCTTGTAAATACTTCCCGTGGTGGTCTGATCAAAACAGAGGATTTGATTTCCGGAATCCGCGATCATAAATTCTTTGCAGTTGGTCTTGATGTTTATGAGGAAGAAACTGATTTTGTATTTGAGGATATGTCCGAGCGTATCCTGCAGAGTTCTATCACTCAGCGTCTTCTTTCCTTCCCGAATGTAGTCATGACTTCTCATCAGGGATTCTTTACACGCGAAGCACTGGATAACATCGCAGAAACCACTCTGGAAAATGCAAAGGCATTTATGAATGGGGAAGAACTGAAAAACGAAGTTTTTTCTTAATTTGACGGAGTTTTCTTCAACAGAAATCAGGCAGGTATCTGCAATTGAAGCAGGGGACTTACTTGATTCGGTTAAATATTTACTTCTTCTAACGAAAAAAGCACTCCCACGAGTGCTTTTTTCATAAATCGTCAATCGGATATTCACAATCCACTTCCGCTACTTGCTTATTATAAGAGGAAAATGATGTAGTATTCCTGACTATTTTGAAGTTTTTGTTGTATCTGAGGATGCAACATCTTTTGCTGTATTTTCTGTTGTATTTTCTGTTTTCGCAGCATCTGCTGTCTCTGCGCTATCTGCATTTTCATCCTCAGGTTCGTCAATCTGCTTCATATCTTCATCAGAAGTGTCCGCATCCATTTCATTGAGCTCTTCTTCTGTCAGCGGCTGAAGGTCATCCTGATAGATTTCTTTGTTCGTAATATCATCTTCTGACTTTTTTCCACAACCGGCCAAGCCGATAGATGTAAGAAGCATACCTGTAATTATCATGTATCTAAATTTCTTCATTCTATTCATCCTTTCATCTTTAATTTAACTGCCAGATCTTTTATCTTCTGTATCATATCATCCCTGTCTCTGACCGGCACTTTATCTGTACGGTTTACATACACCGTTCCCAGACTCGCACAGCTCATCTGGCGAAGCAGCATTTCTGCTGTGCTCTCTGCTTTCTCTCTTGGTCCGATACTTCCTGCAGCCAGAAGAACAGCTCCTGTTTTTTTCTTCGGAACCGGTTCTTCTTTACGGATATATCTGGCGCTGAAATAGGTCTGCAGCCTGCTCATCACTGCAAGAAGCATGCCCGTAACTTCTTCAAAATATACAGGGGAGGCAATAATAATGTGGTCGCATTCCTCAATATAGGAAAGAACCTCCTGCCACTCATCTTTAACCGCACATCCCGCATGGTCAAAACACCATCTGCAATCTATACACGGACGAATCTGTGCCCTGTATGCATCAACTACTTTGTACTCTCCACCGAGATTTTCCTGTAATGTATGGATCATATATGCTGTTTCACCATTTTTCCTCGGTGAACCATTAAAAATCAATGTTTTCATCCCTGTTTTTCCTCATATTCTTTCCTGAGAAGCGCGATCTCACGTGCCCATCCCTCATCATCGTTCGGAGTTTCCAGAATAAACGGAATGCCTTTTGTCGCAGGGTGATTGATCACACGCACAAGTGCTTCCAGTCCAATCTCGCCTTCCCCGATTCTGGCATGACGGTCTTTGTGACTGCCAAGACCATTCATACTGTCATTTAAATGAATCGCTTTCAGTCTGTCAAGACCGATAATCTGGTCAAACTCAGTAAATACCCCGTCAAGATCACTGACGATATCATATCCCCCATCCCAGACATGACAGGTATCCAGACAGACACCCAACTTCTCTTTCAGTTCTACCTGGTCAATAATCTGGCGCAGTTCCTGAAAGTTTCTTCCTACCTCGCTGCCCTTTCCTGACATTGTCTCGAGAAGGACTGTCGTGCTCTGTTCTTTTGTAAGAACTTCATTCAGGATTTCCGCGATTTTAGCAATTCCTGTTTCCGCTCCCTGACCTACATGGCTGCCCGGATGAAAATTGTAATAATTTCCCGGTGTCAGTTCCAGACGTTTCAGATCATCCGCCATTACCTCTCTGGCAAATTCCCACAGATTCTCTTTAGCAGCGCAGCAGTTCATTATATACGGCGCATGCGCTACCAGCTTGCCGAAATGATTCTCCTGCTCCAACTTTAAAAATGCCTGTACATCCTGCGGATCAATCTCTTTTGCCTTTCCCCCTCTTGGATTTCTTGTAAAAAATGCAAATGTGTTGCCGCCATTTGCAAGCATCTGTTTTCCCATCGCCAAATATCCTTTGGATGAGCTTGTGTGATTTCCTATATATAACATATCCCATTCCTCTGTCTGTAATATTTATGTAACCTTTTGTCATAGTATTATAACAAAAATGTGGTTTTATGAAAAGACTTATTTGTTGACGATTCTGTGAATTCTCTATATACTTCTTATATAATTTAACCATTCAGTAATCCATTATTCACACAAAATTTTCATATGAATATATCTGTTTTTGTGAAATATAAATTCAGATTCTTATTTCACCTCACAGAGTTTTCCAATGATTTGACCAAATCAAGTAAGTCCCCTGCTTCAATTGCGAAGAGCAATAAGCAGTGGGTGGGGACTTGCTTGTATCAGAAGGGGTACAAGCCCCTTCTGATAAACTGCGAAGCAGTTATTTGGTTATGAGCAAGTAGCGAAAGCGGATTGCGAATATCCGATTGACTTCCTTAACTGTACAGATACTGAATAGGCCACTGCTTTTTCAGTAATCTGAATGTCCTTATCACTCATAAGAAAGCGAGAATACATATGAATCCTAAATCTAAAAGACCACAGGGCAAAACCTCGACATCCCGCAGAAAAAATATCTACAGAAAATCAAAATATTATCAGGAAAGACAGCAGAAACTACTGATTGCAGCCGGAATCGGCATTTTTGTTCTGGTTTTTATACTGCTTCTGGCAGGAATCCGCGGATGCAGCAACTATATACATTCACGGAAAACCGCTTCCAAAAATGCTGTATCAATGAATGTCTCTTCGGACAGCAGCAAATCCGCTTCTTCGGCTTCTAATCCTTCTGAATCTGATACAGCGTCAGATTCTACCGTAGATTCGCCTGTATCTCTGACTCTCAGTGTTGTAGGTGACTGTACCCTTGGGACAGATGAGACATTTGATTATGACACCAGTTTAAACGCTTACTATGAAAATTATGGTGCCGATTATTTCCTGCAGAATGTAAAGAGCATTTTCTCTGCAGATGATCTGACGATTGCGAATTTCGAAGGAACACTTACTGACTCAACCGAACGTGAAGATAAAACATTTGCTTTCAAAGCACCTGCCTCTTATGCTTCTATTTTGACAAGTGGTTCTGTTGAAGCGGTAAATACTGCCAATAACCACAGCCATGACTACGGAGATCAGAGTTTCGAAGACACACTCACCGCATTGGATAATGCAGGAATCGTACATTTCGGATATGATGAAACCGCCGTAATGGATATAAAGGGCGTTAAGGTCGGATTAGTCGGCATCTATGAACTGAATGACCACCTTGGCAGAGAACAGCAGTTAAAAGATAATATTGCGAAGGTAAAAGCTGATGGTGCACAGCTAATCGTAGTTATTTTCCACTGGGGAAATGAGACCGAAACCGTCCCGGACAGCAACCAGACAACCCTTGGACGCCTGGCAATTGATGAAGGTGCCGATCTTGTATGCGGACATCACCCTCATGTTCTTCAGGGCATTGAAACCTATAAGGGTAAAAATATCGTGTACAGTCTTGGAAACTTCTGCTTCGGTGGAAACAGTTCTCCAAGCGATATGGACACCATGATCTATCAGCAGACCTTTACCATTGATTCTGACGGCGTCAAAGATGATAATGTGACTAACATTATTCCATGCTCTATTTCTTCCGCAGCGTATGAAGGTTACAATAACTATCAGCCAACTCCTGCCGAGGACGACGAAGCTACACGAATTTTGAATAAGATCAATGAACGAAGCTCATGGATTTCTACTGCGGAAGGTACTACCTTTACCGCAAAATATAATAGCAGCACAACAGAAAATAATACAGATAGTGCTAATTCTTCTGATAATAACACAGTTGATATGAATTAGACACCAAAAGCCGGGAAGTCTTTTCAGATTTCTCGGCTTTCTTTGTGTATTTCATATTATCCATTATATAATATAAAATATTTTTATGTTGATATTATATTATTATCATCGCATCTCCAAAAGAGAAAAATCTATATCTTTCCTGTACTGCCGTCTCATAGGCGCGCATGATATTCTCCTTGCCCGCCAGTGCGGATACCAGCATCAGAAGTGTAGATTCCGGCAGATGGAAGTTTGTGATCAATCCATCGATCATTTTGAATTTATATCCCGGATAAATGAAAATCTCTGTCCAGCCGCTTCCTGATCTCAGGATTCCATCTTCTCCTGTTGCGGATTCCAGAGTTCGGCAGCTTGTGGTTCCTACGGAAATAACACGTTTTCCGGCTTTCTTTGTATCATTGATCAGTTTCGCCTGATCTTCTTCTACAATATAGAATTCAGAATGCATATGGTGGCTTTCCACATCATCAACCTTTACAGGGCGGAAAGTTCCAAGGCCTACATGGAGAGTCACATGGGCGATATTCACGCCTTTTTCTTTCACCTTTTCCAGCAATTCCTTTGTAAAATGCAAACCTGCGGTCGGTGCTGCTGCGGATCCTTCATTCTTTGCGTAAACAGTCTGATAACGGTTCTTGTCTTTCAGTTTATGAGTAATATATGGTGGCAGAGGCATTTCTCCAAGCTGATCCAGAATCTCCTCAAAGATTCCTTCATAATGGAACTGAATCAGGCGGTTTCCCTCTTCCACAACATCAATGATCTCACCCTTTAAAATTCCGTTTCCAAATGTGATCTTCGCTCCCGGACGTGCTTTCTTTCCAGGTTTTACCAGACATTCCCAGATATCGTTTTCTTTTCTCTTCAGAAGCAGGATCTCAATCAGTGCTCCTGTCTCTTCTTTATGTCCGTATAAACGGGCAGGGATTACCTTTGTATCATTGATAACCAGGCAGTCGCCCTCTTCCAGATAATCCAGTACATCTGTAAAATGACGGTGTTCAACGCTTCCATCCTTTAAAGACAGATGCATCAGTCTGGATGAACTTCTGTCCTCCAGAGGATCCTGAGCAATCAGTTCCTGAGGAAGATCATAATAAAAATCTGCTGTTTTCATTTTGTCTGCTCCTCTTCTTCCTTCCACTGTTTCCTTAACTGGCGCACATAATTCCATTCTTTATTGGTCAGATCCGCCTTCTTTAAAAGATCCGGGCGTCTCTTTGCCGTACGGTAAACAGACTGCTCCCTGCGCCATTTCTCTATATTTGCATGATGACCGGACATCAGAACCTCCGGCACCTTTTTCCCATGCCATTCTTCCGGGCGGCTGTACTGCGGATATTCCAGAAGATTTCCCGCAAAAGATTCTGTCTCACCGGATTCCTGATTATTCAGCACTCCCGGAACCATTCTGGAAATAGAATCCATCATGACCATAGCCGGAAGTTCCCCGCCTGTAAGCACATAATCTCCGATAGATACATAATCTGTCACGATTTCCTCCAGAACACGTTCGTCGATTCCTTCATAGTGTCCACAGAGAAATACCAGATCTTCCTCCTGCGCCATCTCGCGTGCCATTGCCTGATTAAATACCTGTCCCTGAGGTGTCAGATATACAACCCTCGGTCGCTTTGCTGTGCGTTTGGCAATCGCCTCATATGCGAGATAAACCGGTTCTGCCTGCATCAGCATCCCGGCGCCGCCGCCATAAGTATAGTCATCCACTTTCTGATGTTTATTAAACGCATAATCGCGGATATTCACTGCTTCCAGTGTCAGGAGACCTTTTGTAATGGCACGTCCGGTAATACTCGTGTTCATACCATTTTCAATCATCTCCGGAAACAGGGTCAAAACATGAAAATTCATTTATATTAATCCTTTCATCAGATGAATGGTCATTACATTCTTCTCCACATCCACATCAAGAATACACTCCTTAATCGCTGGAAGAAGAACCTCCGCACCTTTCGTGTCCTCTACTACATAGACATCATTGGCACCAGTCTCCATTACATCTTTCAAAGTTCCGAATTTGCTTCCATCTTCGAGGACTACATCCATTCCGATCAGGTCTGCAATATAATACTCATCATCTTCCAGCTCCTGTGCTTCTTCTCTCGGAACCCAGAGTTCTCTTTTCTTATACATCTCTATATCATTAATATTGTCAATTCCCTTGAATTTCAGAATTACAAGGTTCTTGAAATACTTAACATTCTCAATTTCAAGCTTTCTTTTCTCTCTGCCAGTGTCAAGCAGAACATATTCCAGATCCAGAAATCTGTCTGCATCTGTGGTTGGATATACCTTTACTTCTCCGCGTACTCCGTGTGTCGTAGTGATCACACCAACTTTTAATAAATCTTCCATCTGCTCTCCCATTTTTTCATAATAAACCCAAATCAGGAGCCATGGGATGTTCCACAGCTCCTGACCCTATTTTCATTGCAGAATATCTACAATCACTTTTTTGCTGCTTTTTGAAGAAGCCGCTTTGACTACAGTGCGGATTGCTTTCGCAATTCTTCCCTGACGTCCGATAACCTTACCCATATCAGCAGGTCCGACCTTCAGCTCAACGATAATTGCGTCTTCCTTTTCTGTCTCAGTAACAACCACTTCATCCGGATTTTCAACAAGAGATTTTGCAATTACTTCCACTAATTCTTTCATTACATACCTCCCTGACCCGTCCCCTACGGACGCTGCAGAAATACCTTATCTGGTAAATCTGAATTATTTTTCGATTCCGGCATCTTTGAGGATTTTTGCTACAACATCTGTAGGCTGAGCTCCTGCTGCAAGCCATTTCTTAGCTGCTTCTTCGTTTACTGTTACAGCGCTTGGCTCAAGGTTTGGATCATATGTTCCGATTTCTTCGATACATCTTCCATCACGTTTGCAACGGGAATCTGCAACTACGATTCTATAAAAAGGTGCTTTCTTCTGTCCCATTCTTCTTAATCTGATTTTAACTGCCATTGTTTCATTTCCTCCATTAAATTAAAATATATTGTTTTCTTATGTTTTCTATTACTACCTGCTTCAGGCAGTAACTTTTTATGTCAAAGCGTTATTCGCTTCGCTAACTTCTCAAATAGCTGCTGTTCACTTTGTGCCCGGCAACCTTAACTTACAGTCCGAACGGAAGTTTGAATCCGCCGCCACGCTTACCGGCTTTACCGCCCATAAGACCAGGCATCTGTTTCATCATCTTCTTACTCTGTTCAAACTGCTTCACCAGACGGTTTACTTCGGAGACATCAACTCCTGCGCCTCTGGCAATACGGTTCTTTCTGGAAATATTCAGGATTGACGGATTGCTTCTCTCCTGAGGTGTCATAGAAAGGATGATTGACTTGGTTCTGTCCATCGCTTTCTCATCGATCATTCCCTCGATGTCCTTCATCTTGCCGCCCATTCCAGGAAGCATGTTCAGGATACTGCCGATACCGCCCATCTTATTCATCTGTTCCATACTGGTAAGATAATCGTTGAAGTCAAAGTCCATTTTCTTTAACTTCTTCTGCATGTCCTGTGCCTGTTCTTTATCAATAGAAGCTTCCGCTTTCTCGATCAGACTCATGACATCACCCATACCAAGGATTCTGGAAGCCATACGTTCCGGATAGAACTGCTCCAGATCAGAAAGCTTCTCGCCCATACCTACATATAAAATAGGTTTACCGGTTACTGCCTTGATAGAAAGGGCTGCACCACCTCGGGTATCACCATCCATCTTCGTAAGAATGACACCGTCGATTCCTACCTTATCAGCAAATGTGCTAGCCACATTTACCGCATCCTGTCCTGTCATCGCATCTACGATCAGGATTGTTGCATCTACATGAATATTCTCTTTAATATCTGCAAGCTCCTGCATCATATCCTCGTCGACATGAAGACGACCGGCTGTATCGATAAGCACCACATTCTGCTGGTTTGCTTTCGCATGCTCGATTGCTGCTTTCGCAATATCTACAGGTTTCTGCTTATCTCCCATGGAAAATACTTCCACGCCCTGTTTCTCACCATTGACCTGCAGCTGTGTGATAGCCGCCGGACGGTAAACATCACAGGCAACCAAGAGAGGTTTCTTACCTTTGGACTTCAGCTTGCCTGCAAGCTTCGCAACTGTGGTGGTCTTACCTGCACCCTGCAGACCTGCCATCATGAACACTGTGATCTCATTTCCCGGACGAAGAGGCAACTCTGTTGTCTCACTTCCCATAAGTTTCACAAGTTCATCATTTACAATCTTGATCACCATCTGGCCCGGATTCAGACCGCTCATAACGTCCTGTCCGATTGCCTGCTCCTGTACAGATTTGGTAAACTGCTTCACAACCTTAAAGTTTACGTCAGCCTCTAACAGGGCCATCTTTACTTCCTTAAGAGCAAGCTTAACGTCCTCCTCTGTCAGGCGGCCCTTGCTTCGCAACTTCTTAAATACATTCTGCAGTTTATCAGTCAAGCTCTCAAATGCCATATGTTATAACTCCTCTAAAATCTCATTGGAAATATTTGCAATTTCATCGGAATGATATTCCTGGGCAAGTACACGGATCTGCTTCACCTGCGCCCGTATATTCAGGAATTTCTCTACAAGATGGAGCTTCTGTTCATATTCCTCAAGGGTCTTATTGCATCTCTTGATCATATCATGCACACCCTGTCTGCTGATGCCCAGATCCTCTGCGACTTCACTCAGCGAATAATCCTCCAGCACCACGCTCTCATAAACCTGCTGCTGTCTCTCTGTCAGAAGTTCTCCATAAAAATCATATAAATAACCTTGCTCTACAAACTTCTCCATCTGTAATCACCTTGACTATCTTAACCTATTTCAGGTACGGTGTCAAGCATTTTCTCTTGACAAAGTTATTTTTTCATTCTGCCTTGTCTTCCAGAAATTTAATCTCAATTATTATAGTAACACTCACTTTAATTTGCTGTTGCAGCCATACACTCCAACCGTTATAATCAGTGCATGGGTGCTACCATACAACGGTAGGCGGTTAGTCCTTCAGCAGAGGGACTGTGACCCTCTGATTACATAGAAACCCGTACGGGAATTCACTGGAAAGGAGGGCTAAGCCAATGAGTATTTTAGATTTTATCACAGTAGTAAGCTTCAGCTTAACTTGTTTTAGTATCGGATACACATTCGGTAAAGATAATCACAAAGCACAAAAATAGCCGCCCCAGTCTGGTAAACTAAGCGGCAATTTTTGTCTAATTTTATATCGGACTAACCGTCTATCGGTAGCACTCTTTTTCTATAATCATATTATCACGCTTCCATAGAAATGTCAAAATTTTTCTTTATCTTTAATTTTTACAAGCCCTTGGTGAAATGACGCTTTTACAAGCCATCTCCCCTCAGAAGATTGCAGCATACATTCAACACCCAGCGCAGAAAAATCTTTTGTTTCGTGTGCATTTGCAGGGTTCTTAGATATTCTTAGTCGTCAGAAATCTGCGTTATGAGCAATCTGAGACACTGTCTGAGCGCAGCGAGTTTGGCTCAGATTGCTCATGCTTTTAGCAGATTTCTGACGGCTTAGAATATCTTAGGACCCGAAACCGCACACGAAACAAAAGATTTTTCTGCGCGTCCCTCTTGAGCCCCAAAAAACAAACCCCTAATGCTCAATCCGAACACCAGGGGTCTCTCATTCCAATATTCACTTTAGCAATTACAGACTAGGACGAATCACCTTCGGTCTGCATCCTGCATCCTCAAGCGCCTTCACAATCTCATTCTTATGATCCGTACCAAACGCCTCCAGCGTAATCTTAAGCTCCACAGCCGCATTTCTGTTCGTACTTACAAACTGGTTATGATCCAGCTTAATAACATTACCCTGTGCCTTCGCAATCACACTGGCCACACGAACCAGTTCACCCGGCTTATCCGGAATCAGAACAGACACAGTAAAGATTCTGTCTCTCTGGATCAGACCATGCTGAACAACAGAAGACATGGTAATAACATCCATGTTTCCACCGCTTAAGATAGAAACAATCTTCTTACCCTTCACATCCAGATGACGAAGCGCTGCCACTGTCAGAAGGCCGGAATTCTCAACGATCATCTTATGATTCTCAACCATGTCAAGGAAAGCAACGATCAGCTCATCATCCTCAATCGTGATGATATCATCCAGATTCTTCTGGATATACGGGAAAATCTTCTTTCCAGGAGTCTGTACAGCAGTACCATCAGCAATCGTATTTACATGAGGAAGAGTCACAACCTCACCCTTCTTCAGAGAAGCCTTCATACATGCTGCACCGGCCGGCTCAACACCGATTACTTTGATATGTGGATTCAAAAGCTTCGCAAGTGTGGAAACACCTGTTGCAAGTCCGCCTCCACCGATCGGAACCAGGATATAATCAACAAGCGGAAGCTCCTGAACGATTTCCATTGCGATCGTACCCTGTCCTGTTGCAACTGCCAGGTCATCAAACGGATGGATAAATGTATATCCCTCTTTCTCGGCAAGCTCCAGTGCATGTGCACATGCCTCATCATATACATCGCCATGCAGAATAACCTCTGCACCATAGCTCTTTGTTCTCTCAACCTTGATCAGCGGAGTAGTTGTAGGCATAACGATCACTGCCTTTACTCCATATTTATGAGCTGCATAAGCAACACCCTGCGCATGATTTCCTGCAGATGCTGTGATCAGCCCTTTATTTCTCTCTTCATCTGAAAGTGTGCTGATCTTATAATAAGCTCCACGAACCTTGTATGCACCTGTACGCTGCATATTCTCCGGTTTCAGATAAACTTTGTTTCCTGTAAGATCACTGAAGTAGCTGCTTTTGATCAGCTTTGTTTCCTGTGTGACCTGTTTTACGATCTCTGATGCCTGTTCAAAACTCTCTAATGTAAGCATGTTGTTCCTCCATTTTTTCAGTCGTAATTTTAAGCGTCTGGGGTTTCTTTATGGTCCACATCAAACAACGCATTTACAAATGCATCTGCATCGAATTTCTGAAGATCGTCAATACTTTCTCCTACGCCAATGTACTTCACCGGTATATCAAGCTCAGACTGGATTGCAACTGCAATACCACCTTTGGCAGTTCCATCCAGCTTGGTCAGGATGATACCGTTGACATTTGCGACCTCCGCAAACTGTCTCGCCTGTGCAAGAGCATTCTGTCCGGTGGTACCATCCAGTACTACCAGTGTCTCCAGATATGCATCCGGATACTCTCTCTCCAGAATCTTGTATATTTTGCGAAGTTCTTCCATAAGGTTCTTTTTATTATGAAGACGTCCTGCTGTGTCGCACAGAAGTACGTCCGCATTTCTTGCTTTGGCAGCTGCCACCGCATCGTAGATTACAGATGCCGGATCCGCGCCTGCCTGACCACCAATGATCTCTACGCCTGCGCGGTGCGCCCACTCAGTCAGCTGTTCTCCGGCTGCTGCACGAAATGTATCGGCCGCCGCAAGAACTACTTTCTTTCCCTGATCCTTTAACTTGCCCGCAAGCTTTCCTACAGAGGTAGTCTTTCCAACGCCATTGACACCGATCACAAGGACTACAGATTTACGATTCTCAAATTCATACTCTGTACTATCCACGCGCATCTGATCCTTAATCTCATTGATCAGAAGCTGCTTACATTCCATCGGCTCCTTAATGCGACGCTCGGAAACCTCTTTCTTTAAATTCTCAATAATAGAAGTGGTTGCATTAATTCCGATATCTCCCATGATCAGAATCTCTTCCAGTTCTTCATAGAAGTCATCATCAATGCTGGAAAATCCACTGAAAATACTGTCAAATCCGGCTACGATATTGTCTCTGGTCTTTGTCAATCCACTGACCAAACGTTTAAAAAAACCTTTCTTTTCTTCTGCCATGATACTCCTCCTGTTACTGGGTAAGCTGGTTCTCTACTAAGTCAACAGAAACCAGTGTCGATACCCCTTTTTCCTGCATGGTAATTCCATAAAGCCGGTCTGCGGCGTTCATAGTTCCACGTCTATGGGTTATTATAATAAATTGTGTGTTTTTCGTCAACTTCTGTAAATATCCGGCAAAACGTCCTACGTTGGAATCATCAAGCGCAGCCTCGATTTCATCCAGAAGGCAGAACGGTGACGGTTTCAGATTCTGAATTGCGAAAAGAAGAGCGATTGCTGTCAGTGCTTTCTCTCCACCGGAAAGTTGCATCATATTCTGCAGTTTCTTTCCAGGCGGCTGGGAAATGATCTTAATCCCGGCTTCCAGGATATCAGCCTCCTCATCAAGCTCCAGCGTTCCTTTTCCGCCTCCAAAAAGTTCTTTGAATGCTTTGTCAAATTCCTTCTGAATTTCTCCAAACTTCTCTGTAAACTGCTTGCGCATTCCCTCGTCAAGCTCCTGAATGATCTGTTCCAGGGTTTTCTCCGCTGTAACCAGATCCTCATACTGTCCAGAAAGGAATGTATGACGTTCCAGAAGTTCTTTGTAATCCTCTATCGCATTTACATTGACTGGTCCGAGCCTTCTGATATCATCTTTGATCTGAGCTGCCTGTTTCTTCATCTCTGAAAGGTCTGTCAGTTCCTCTTTTCTGTAAGAAAGAGCATTATTCGGGGTAATCTCATACTCTGACCACATATAAGCAATCCGTTCCTCCCTGCTCTCTTCCAGCTTCTCCATCTGCCCCTGCAGACGGTAGCATTCTTTATCCAGAAGCCCGATCTGGCCGGACAGATAATCTCTTTTCTCAAAGAATTCTTTATGCCGGGAGTTTCTGCTTTCTTTTTCTTTCTGCAGATTTTCCAGTTGTTCCTTTGACTGTCTCTCGTGCAGGTCTGATTCTTTTGCCTCTTTCTTAAGCTGTGTAATCATCTGCTGCTTCTTTTCCATCTCTTCACTGCTGTGAGCAAGAGACTCATAGATTCCGTCTTTCTCGGTTTGCAGAGCCTTCACTTCTGATCTCAGTCGGCTTAAGTTTTCCTGGTCAAATTTCTCTTTCTGATCAAGGGTGGATAACTGAAGACGAATCTCTTCCAGACCTTTGGAAACCTTTCCTTCTTCCTCTTTCCACTCGTCCAGTTCTGACTGCTTTGTTTCGATAAAACTCTCCAGTTCTTTTTCATCCTGTTTAGAACTTTCCAGTTCCTGCGCGATTCGTTCGTGATCTTGTCTGATCTCCATAACCTGGCGTTTGATTTCTATCTGGTCTCTGTTAATCTGATCATATCCACTTCGGATTTCTTCTGCCTTTTTCTCCTGCTGTTTGATATTCATTCTGGCAGTATTCTGCTCGATATATTTCTGGCGGAGTTTCTCCTGAAATTCTGCAATCGTGTCACGGATCATATTTCTCTGATTACGATTTTCTTCAATCGCTTTCTGCATTTCCACAAGATTATTCTTCAGCTGGCTTACTTTTGTTTCCAGCTCTTCGATCTCACGACGTCTTCCAAGCAGGTTGCTGTTGTTTCTGAACGCTCCACCTGTCATGGAACCACCCGGACTTAAGGATTCACCCTCTGTGGTAACCATTCTCAGACTGTGTCTGTATTTCCTTCCAATTATAATCGCATGGTCAATATTGTCAACTACCAGCACTCTTCCGAGAAGAAACTTCGTAATCTGCTGATACTGTGGCGCTGTGGTCACAAGTTCACTGGCAATACCGATAACGCCCGGCTCTCTCAGTGCCTCTCTCGGGGTAAATTCTCCTCTTGGACTGATACTGCTCATAGGCAGGAAGGTAGCACGTCCATAACGGTTCTTCTTCAGAAACTCAATCAGTGTTTTCGCCGTCTGTTCATTGTCTGTAACAATGTTCTGGATGCTTCCGCCCAATGCAGTCTCAATGGCGATCTCATAATCTTTGTTTACCTGGATCAGATCCGCAACAACGCCCTGGATTCCCGGAACCCGCTCTTTCTGTTCCATGACTCTTCGGATACTGTTTCCATAGCCATCATAACGCTCTGTGATATTCTTAAGTGATTCCAGACGGGAAGCCTCTCTGTGATATGCAGTCTGCCTCATTTCCATCTGAGCGTTCTGTTCTTTCAGTTTCCCCTGAATCTGTTCCGCGCTCTGACTGAGATGTTCACATTCCTCATTCATAGACTGAATCTGCTCTGTGATCTCGTCATATTGTTTCTGCGCTTTGGAAAGAATCGTCTGCTGCTCTTCCTCTTCACTTTTTAATCTGAGGATTCGCTGGCTGATCTCCGCTTTACGGATATCCGCCTGCTCCATCATTGCGTCAAATCTCTGAGCCTTACCTTTTGTGTTTGCACGGCTGTTGAGGATTTCAATGATTTCATTCTTACCATCCTCCACTTCCTGCGTACAGGCCTCGATGTTCTCCTGCGCTGTCTTTAACTTCTCTTCTTCCTCAGAAAGTTTCGTGCGGACTGTCTTTAACTGCGCATAAATATCTGCTCTCTCTTCTTCCAGTTTTTTCTGCGAAGAAGTTCTTACGGAAAGTTCCTCCTCAATCGTCTGAAGGCGTCCCTTGTAATGCTCCTCATTCTGCGCACCTGCAAGGATCTGCTCATTTAATACATTTACCTGGCCTTCCAGCTGCTGTTTATGAATTGCCTGTTCCTGACCGGAAATACGCAGTGCATCCATTTTTGCATTTAAATCTTCCAGTTCCTGTTCCAGACGCTCATATTCAACCTTCGTCTGATCATAGGATTTCTGGGTATCTTTTAACTGATTCTGTGCGATAGCAAGTTTCTCTTCCAGTTCTTTCAGCGCCTGTGCCGTATTCGCAAACTCCATCAGGAACATATTTACATCCAGTTCTTTCAGCGTTTCCCTTTTTGCAAGGTAAATTCTGGCTGTCTCAGACTGCTTCTCCAGCGGTCCCAGCTGTCTGGTAAGTTCTGAAAGGATGTCGGTCACTCGCACCAGATTCTGACGTTCTTCCTCCAGCTTCTTGATCGTGGTATTCTTTCTTCTTTTAAATTTAACAATACCTGCTGCCTCATCAAAAAGCTCTCTTCGTTCTTCCGGCTTTCCGCTTAAGATCCTGTCGATCTGGCCCTGTCCGATAATCGAATAACCTTCTTTACCAATACCGGTATCATAGAACATCTCGTTGATATCCTTCAATCGGCAGGCACTTCCATTGATCTTATATTCACTCTCACCGGAACGGTAAAGTCTTCTGGTAACTGTAACTTCATTAAAATCAACCGGGAGTTTATGATCGGAATTGTCCAGCGTGATAGCCACCGACGCATAGCTTAAAGGTTTCCTTGTCTCTGTACCGGAGAAAATAACATCCTGCATATTTCCTCCTCGTAAAGACTTGGCACTCTGTTCACCCAGAACCCATCTCACCGCATCGCCAACATTGCTCTTCCCACTTCCATTCGGGCCTACAATGCCGGTAATTCCATTATGAAATTCAAAATTGATCTTCTGGGCAAACGATTTAAACCCTTGTACCTCTATATTCTTTAAATACATAATTCTCCTGTATATTATTACTGCTCACTTCGTGTGTTACTGTTCACTCCGTGCACAGTAACTTTCGCGTTCAGTAATTATTTATTTCTTAAGCACGCGGATTGCCTGATAAGCCGCGGCCTGCTCTGCTGCTTTCTTGGTATGACCGCTTCCCTGTCCCATTACTTTACCGTTTACTCTTGCATCTACAGTAAAGTTTTTGTTGTGATCCGGTCCTTCTTCTTTTATCAGAACGTATTCTACCGGCTGAGTTCCCTTTTCCTGCACGATTTCCTGCAGGATGGTCTTGCTATCATAAAAGAGCTGTTTGTGTTCAATATCATTCAGGATAAAATTCAGCACAAACTCCTTTGCACTAGCAAAACCACCATCCAGATAAATAGCTCCCAATAAAGCTTCCGTCGCATCAGATACGATAGAATCCCTGTTTCTTCCGCCTGTCATATCTTCCCCTTTTCCAAGAAGCAGAAACTGTGGAAGTCCGAATTCTCTTGCACAATAGGCAAGACTTGGCTCACATACAAGGCTGGCTCTCTTTTTAGTCAGTTCACCCTCCGGAACCTGGGTAAATTTGGCATACAGAAAATCACTGCTGATCAGCTCCAGAACAGCATCGCCCAGAAACTCCAGTCTCTCGTTACATCCCAGCTTACCAAGCTTCTTCTCATTTGCATAAGAACTGTGTGTCAGCGCCTGTGTAAGATAATGCTTATTTTTGAAATGATATCCAATAATCTCTTCTAATTCTTCTGTTTTTTTGTTCATTCCTTTAACCCTCTCCATACGAGTGGGGCTGTCACCGGACAACCCCATCCTTATTTCATCTTTTATTTGATCGCGCGGAGCGCTTCAATAGCGTCACCCACTGTCTGGATCTGCTCTACCGCTTCGTTCTCAAGTTCAATGTCATATTCCTCTTCAATTCCCATGATAATCTGAAAAATATCAAGAGAATCCGCACCCAGATCATCTACAAACGTAGTATCTGCGGTGATCGAATCGCCATCAATGTTTAAGACCTCTGCGATGATCGCTTTTATCTTTTCCAGTTCCATGTACAACACCCTCCTTCCTGTTTCATATTTTTCTTTTTTCATTTATTATCAAATCTTATAGAAAATCTGTTTCTGTCTTAGCTTTTGGTATTTCTTCTTTGTCTTCCAGAATACGCTCAGCAATCTTTTCGTTGATTTTCTCCTGTTTGAACTGTACACACTGGAAAATACCATGCTTGATTTCAATGGCTTTAGCACTTCCATGAGTCTTTACTACCAGTCCCTTCAGCCCGAGAAGCGGTGCTCCGCCGTATTCACTTGCATCGAAGGATTTCAGAGTCTCTTTTAATGCCGGTTTTACCAGAAGTGCTCCGACTTTACTTCTGAGGCTGGTCATCATTCCCTCTTTAATCTTGTGGACCAGGGCAGAACCAACTCCCTCATATAATTTCAGAATTACATTTCCTACAAACGCCTCACATACAACTACATCCGCATATCCTGCCGGGATATCTCTGGCTTCGATACTGCCAATGAAGTTAATGCTCTTACATTCTTTCAGAAGCGGGAATGTCTCTTTTACAAGTGCATTTCCCTTCTCTTCTTCTGCTCCGTTATTTACGATTGCAACTCGTGGGTTCTTAATGCCAACAACATTCTCCATATAAATAGAACCCATCTTCGCAAACTGTACCAGATGCGATGGACGTGCATCCACATTTGCTCCACAGTCGATCAGCAGAGATACTCCGTCGAGCGTAGGAATCAGCGGCGCAAGCGGTGGTCTCTCCACGCCTTTACTTCTTCCTACCAGCACCTGTCCGCCTACTAAAACAGCGCCTGTGCTTCCAGAAGAAACAAAAGCATCTGCTTCCTGTTTCTTAACCATATTCAATCCAACAACGATTGATGAATCCTTTTTCTTACGGATTGCAAAAACAGGCGGCTCTGCTGTCTCAATCACTTCTGAAGCGTTGACAACCTCGATCTGCTCCTTCGGATATCCGGAGTATTTCGCCAGCTCTTTCTCAATTACTTCCTGCTTTCCTGTAAGTATTACTTTTATGTCCTGTCTCTCTGTCACAGCTTCCACTGCAGCCTTGACCGGCTCTACCGGGGCATTGTCCCCGCCCATTGCGTCTACCACAACTCTGACCTGTTCTGCCATATCTATATCTCCTGTTAACTTTCTAATACTGTTCATTTGAATTATTTACACACTACTCATAATCTGTATGATACTAAAGAAACATCCGCAAAGTCAATAGAATCTGAAAAGTTTCTCTCTTCTACTTCCGTTACTGTTCACTCCGTTCTCAGTAACGTAGCCAAAATTCATTCCAGATTGCCTGCGGCAATGGAATTTTGGCTTGTATGTCTCGGGATTTTGGCATATTTATGCCAAAACACCTCGCGGGATAGTGGTGTGTGAACAGTAATCTACTTCTCATTCTTCTGCGCTTCGATTTTCTCTGCCAAATCATTAAGGTAAACCCAACGGTCCATCTTCTCATCCAGATCTGCCTGCGTCTTCTCTTTCTGCTCCATAATCTCACGAAGCTTCATAGAATTAGTTGCATTCGCCTCCATATCCTTATCAAGCTTCTCCAACAGTTCCTCCAGAGCAGCGATATCATCATCAATCGTCTCAAATTCCCTCTGCTCTTTATAGGTAAACTTCAATTTCTGAGGACGATTCTGCTTCCAGTCTGACTGCGCCGCTTTCTTCTTTTCCACATCAACAGCCGCGCCCGAACCATCAGATACTGTTACTCCCTTCCTTGCCAGAGCTTCTGTATAATCCGTATATCCGCCCTCGTACTGCGTCAGATGTCCATCCCCTTCAAAAGCAAAGATCCTGTCCACAATATTATCCAGAAAATATCTGTCATGAGACACCGCGATTACAATCCCCGCAAAAGAATCCAGATAATCCTCCAGAATTGTCAATGTCGGAATATCCAGATCATTGCTTGGCTCATCCAGGAGCAGCACATTCGGTGCCTCCATCAGAACCTTCAACAGGTACAGACGCCTCTTCTCCCCGCCAGACAACTTGGCAATCGGCGCATACTGCATCGCAGAATCAAACAAAAATCTCTCCAGCATCATAGTCGCAGATATCTTACCATCTCTGGTCGGAATATATTCCGCAACATCTCGAATATAATCAATCACACGCTGATTCGTATCCATATCCGGAACTTCCTGCGCAAAATAGCCGATACGGATCGTCTCACCAATCTCCACCTCACCCGCATCCGGCTGCACCACTCCATCTATAATCTTAATCAACGTCGACTTTCCACATCCATTCGGACCAATGATACCCAGACGCTGATTACGAAGCACAATATAATTAAAATCATCCAGAATCTTCCTCTCGCCAAAGCTCTTGCTGATATGATGAAGCTCTATCGTCTTCTTACCCATACGCGTCTCAACAGAATCCAGCTCTACGTTTGCATCCCTCACAGGTGCCTTCCCATTCTTCAACGCTTCCAGACGCTCCAGACGCGCACGCTGCTTAGTACTTCTCGCACGACAGCCCCTCTTCGCCCATTCCAGTTCCATGCGAAGGACACTCTGCCTCTTCCTCTCACTCGCAAGCTCCATCTCCTCGCGCTCTGCCTTCAGCTCCAGAAACTTCGAATAATTCGCCTCATACGCATAAAGATTCCCATGAGAAATCTCCAGAATCTTATTCGTAACCCTGTCAAGAAAATACCTGTCATGCGTAACCATGATCACAACGCCTTTAAAACCTCTCAGAAAATCCTCAAGCCAGGTAACCATCTCATTATCCAGATGGTTCGTCGGCTCATCCAGAAGAAGCACATCACAAGGATTCACCAAAGTCCTCGCCAAAGCCACCCTCTTCTTCTGCCCGCCAGACAAATGATCAATCTTCTCCTCATGATTCACAATCCCCAGCTTATTCAGCACATTCCTGGCCTCGCTCTCCGTACTCCAGTCCTTCTGCCATTTCCCCTCTGCCACATAATCCAGAATCGAAGCCCCCTCCGGAAACTGGGGCATCTGCGGCAGATACGTAATCCGCAGCCCATTCTGCGTAATAACCTGCCCCTCATCCGGCTCCTCCAGCCCACCGATAATCTTCAAAATCGTAGACTTCCCAGTACCATTGATCCCGATAATCCCAATCTTATCCCCCTGATGCACCCCATAAGAAACATCATCCAAAACCACCTTCTCGCCAAACACCTTAGAAACATGCTCTATATTCAAAATATTCATAAATCAAAACCTCTCTCATAATTTTCGTCCCCCTGACCCGGGAACAAATCTGTCTACCATTATACCATTTTTCTCCCTTTTCTAAAACCCCCCAGTTATCCAGAACATCTCCCTCCCAAAACAAACTATTTGTTACTGTTCACTCCGTTCACAGCAACACGCTTCGCGATGCACAGAATTTATGCTAATCGCATAAATTCGCGCGGTATGTCTCGGGTTTTCTGTGACCTTCGCTCACAAAAAACACCTCGCGGGATATTACCAGTGAACAGTAACAACTATTTTTCTGTGCGTCCCTTTTCAAAGATACAAAAAAACGCTCCCCTCCAGGCAAACCCGAAGGGGAGCATCCCAAACACTATTTATTTTCAAGAAGAGAGCGTTAGTTCATCTCAGTTCCATTTTCAACTGCATATTTCAGCCCCTGAACCGCAACCGCAATCGTAGCTTCCTCTACAGTTGCACTTCCAAGATCGCCCATATCCAGTGTCAAAGTATCATCATCATTTACAGCAACGCCAAAAGTAAGTGACATTTCAGATATTTCATCAGTAATCGTTACCATACCATTCTCTTCATCAAAAGTACCCTCACCGATAAAACTTACATACTCATCATTGTCATTGATCACGATCACAGAGCAAAAAGTTCCGTCATCATTGTCACCATAAATAAAAGTTTCTCCTGCTTCTGTAACACCAGAATAGCATTCTGTCAGAGTATTTCCCATCTGCTGATAAATCTCGTTATAATCAGCTTCATCACCAGAAGCTTCATAAGGCTCCAGAGTTGCTGTCATCTCCAGGCTGTCCGGATCATAGAGTTCCAGAACATTCTCTTCTTCATTTGCCTGTAACAGATAAGTTACCATATTTTCATCATCATACGTGCCGTCATCATTTGCAAACTGCATTGCAAGAGCTGTGTATTCCCCGTCTGAAGCCAGACTGTAAACACCTAAAATATCCTGTTCCTCGTCCTTCCACTGACCAAAGAATGAATTATCTTTGTAGAATCCATAAATATCTCCTGCGCTGTCCTGCCAGATACCGATCAGTGCTTCTGATATATCAGCAACATCTCCGTCATCTGCAGTCTCTTCTTCTGCCGCATCATCCGCAGCCCACACCGGAACTACCATAGAACTTACCATCGCTGCTGTGCAAAGACCTGCCATTAATTTTCTCCAGTTTTTCATATTTCTTACCATTCCTTTCTTAAAATGTGTTTCGTTTCTTACTGAATTTCTATGAGCTTACTATAAAAAATTTTGATAACATTTTCAATATACATGGGATTAAACGACATTTTCTGTGAAATAATGCACATATCTCACAACAATTTGTATCTTTCATAACCACAATCTGTTTCATTCCAGTTACTGTTCACTGGTAATATCCCGCGAGGTGTTTTGTGTGAGCGAAGGTCACCTACAGAACCTGCCACTGGCAGCTTCTTACGGATGCTTGGCAACAGAAAACCCGAGACATACCGCGCGAATTTATGCGATTAGCATAAATTCTGTGCATCGCGAAGCGTGTTGCTGTGAACGGAGTGAACAGTAACCCATTCCAGACTATCAGTCATAAACTATATTTTTCCTTGAATATCTCCTGCAAATACGTTAAAATGAAAAGCATATTGCAGATAATTTTCTGGTTACACCAGAGTTTTATCTGATTCAGTTATCCGTGGAGGTGTTCCCTTGAACATTGCAATTCTTGACGATTCCAAGGAGGATCTTAAACAGATACGTTCTGTAATCTCTTCCTATTATAAATCACAAAATACAGACGCAGACATTCATCTATATTCCAGTGCAGAATCCTTTTTCCAGAAATATTCCCCCGGCATTTATGATCTGATCATCATGGATATTTATATGGGTAATATGACCGGTATGGACGCCGCAAAAAAATTACGTGAAGCAAAAGATTCTGCTGCCTTAATTTTCATTACAAGCAGTGATTCTTATGCTGTGGAAAGCTACGATGTCAATGCATCCTATTATCTTCTGAAACCATTTCAGCCGGAAAAACTGTGCAGGATTCTTTCTACCATACAGGTTAAACAATCACAGAATTCCAGATATATCGAACTGGTTTCTGACCGCACCCCTGTAAAGATTCCGGTCCGAAGTATTCTTTATGTAGATACATACCGAAATGCGATCCAGGTACATACAACTGACGCCGGAGTTATCCGCTCCTACATCACATTTCAGAAATTCGAAGAACTCCTTGCCGGCATGAAATGCTTTCTTTCCTGCTACAGAGGATGTATCGTAAACATGGATCATATCGAGCAGTCCACCGATGAAGGATTTATCATGGATAATCAGGAACTTGTCACTATACGCAAACGCGGTTCCAACGCAATAAAAAAAGCATATCTGGAGTATCTGTTTTCCTCAGATTCTGAGTAAACAGATACTCTGGTATGTCGACAAATTGATTTCTAAAACAATCCGACTTGTTGATACACAAAGATATGCCTGTATCCTATATTTCTTCCATTGCTTTCAACGGTATAAAAATATTAACTTTGAAAATCCCGTTTTCCGTACAAAAAACTGCATAGCCGCCTGCTTTCTGCACCACTTCCGTTACCGATGCCGTTCCAATTCCAAGACCTTCATGCTTGGTTGAATAAAATTCATTTTCTTTTCTCTGTATCTCATTTGAATACGGATTTGAAATCTCTATGAGAAGTTTCTTATTCCGTATCCTGGTAAAAATTTTTACATATGGTTTTACATCTGGCGGCAGAATTTTTACCGCCTCTACTGCATTCTCCAGAAGATTTCCATAAATCTTACATAAATCTGTATCAGAAATGCTGAGATTCTGTGGCAGCATCATATCATATTCAAACAAAATCCCTCGCTGTTTTAACTCTCCCGCATAAAAATGAATCACCGCATCCACTGCCATATTTCTGCAATAACAGATCACCGCCTCTTCCTTCGTCATGGCAGCCGAATATTCCCCAAGATAATCCATCATCTCCTGATACTTTTCCTGCTGGGCATAGGACATGATCACGCGCAGATGATGCCTCATATCATGCCTCATCTTGCTGATCTCATCCATCTTTTCTGTCAGTTCTTCATAATGCTGTTTTTGCATCTGAAGTTTCTGCTCCATCTGGCGGCTGTACGCTCCATATGTAAGCTGAAATCTGTAAGCATTTGCAAGTTCTATCCACAGAGTCAGTCCCACACTTAAAACCAGCACTGCCGCCCCTAATTCCGTAAACCAGCCGCCTATGACCGGCTCATATACTTTCCATATTCTGTCTGCTGCCAGCGAAGCCGCATAGACAATAATTCCTGTCAGTAAAATATTGCTGTATTTTCGCTGAATCTCTTTGATACTCTTAAAAATCAGGTACCCTGCTGTCAGCCATTTCATAACTTCTGTAACCGCTGATATAAAATACAAGCCTCTCGCCGACTGCACTTTACTGCAAAATAATTCCGTCAAAAATACCAGCACACCTACCGCCAGAAGAATGACCGCCAGAATTTCCGGCAGACGTCTCTCATCTTCCAGAATTTTCTGTTGCACAACCACAACACATGCAAACATCAAATAATAAAACAGCGCTTCCATTCCATAACATGGCTGCACCTTTACAGCCATAAACGCATGCAAAACAGGATAAGAGCTATACCCCAGCACGCAGATACACAGCAGACTAAAAAATCCAATTTCCGCTTTTCTGGTTCGGATAAACATATACAAAGCAAAAAGTAAAATACAGAAAGTAAACGCCATATAAACGGAATAAGTCATCACTGATAAGCCTCTGATCAGATTTACCTTAAACGGAGATCCCAGAATCGGGACAAACTGAATTCCCGAGGACACCGAATGTCTGTCTGTCACAGCGATCATAATCTCTGCTGTTCCTTTTCCTTCAAATGTGAATACTCTGTTCTGTATCTGTTCTTCATAATTTTCCGGATCCGGATTTCCAACCTGTCCCACCAGATTGCCGTCTATATACAGATTATAGGAAGAAAAAACCTCTACCAGACCTATGGCATATCTCTTTTCCTTCTCCGGAAGCACAAGTGTCATCCGGTATGTCCCACTTCCGAAAGGAGATCTGTCTTTGTCGCCAAGATCCATTCCTCCGTATTCCCCGATTGAAATATAACGGCTGTAATACTTACCTTTATTCTCCTTTAATTCCTGCGGAGTCAGCAGTACATCCGGATAATATTCCCACTCTCTGGCCAGATAATGAACCGAATCATCATCCGGAACATAGAGAATTCCCTGGATTGGCTGATCTCCTTTTGCTGTATATTTATTATCAAAACGATAGAGCAAAAAGAATACTCCCATAGATACAGTTAACACTGTCACTATGAGCATCAATGAATATTTCCAGTTTTTCTTCATTGTGCACCCCCTTTGCTCCATTGCGCTGCGGGACAGTTTTTTATCCGCCCATGTGTTATTGAATTGTTACCTTTTTTACTTCCTGTGTTTTTTTCTCAGAATCAAAAATCCAGTCAGAAGCACCGCTCCTGCTATTATCAAACCCAGAGAATTTTTTACAGATTGTTTCAAATCTTTCCCTGTCAACAAACTTTCCCTGTGTTCTGATTCTTCTGATTTCTGAACTGCACCGGTATCATTCATGTCAGAAAGAATCTCTCCATCTTCCTGTATAATTTCGTCTGTTACTGCCACTTCTGTCTCAGAATCTTTCACCGAAAATCCCGTCTGATCTGCTCCTGCCTCTCCTTGATTTTCCTGGACGCTGTTTGATGACTGTCCATCTGTAATAAAATAATCTCCGGTTTTATCAAGTGTCACCTGGAGAACCTTCTGTTCCTCCTGATAGCTCTTTGCATACTGATTTCCCTGCGTATCTTCAATGACCACCGTTTCAGGTGACTGAATTCCTTTTAACACTGAGATTGGTATCTTCACTACAGTCCCCGGAATCTCCGTCACTTCCTCTCCTCTGACAAAAATCCTCAGAGAAAATGCCAACTCTGCTGTTTTTTCAATGCGAACCTGCACCTCATCATTTTCATTCACCTTCCATGCATTTACCGTTTCCGAAGAAACCGTGACAGAAATCCCCTGCTTTTCAAATTTTGCACTGCCATTCTGCTGTATCATCAAAAGTAATCTACGTCCGCTGATAGCAGTGATCGCGTCTGTGCTCAGCTCTGTCACTGAATCATTGGTCGTATCGGTTTCTGCTGTCACCTTCGTTCCTGATTCTTTATTGCCTATATTCCTGTTTTCCTGTCCATTACCAGCATTTGCAGAATTATAATTATAAGATCCATTTTCATAACCTGCCTCTTCTGATTCCTGATTCTTGGAATTGTCAGCTTCTGCCCCATCAGGAACAGGAGTTATTGTAAGTTTTATTTCCGGCGCTTTCTGCACAATATCCGGAAGATTCTTCTCATCTCTGTCCGAAAAATTTCTCTCATGCCAGTATTCATTTACAATAAATTCATCATTGTAGGAAAAAGAATAGATTCCGGTGCTGCCCTTTTCATGGACAACACAAATATCATAAGTATTTCCCTTCTTTAACACTTCCCGGCAGTAGAGCAGCACTCCCTGGGACGTGATCTCCACAAGTTCTTTATCTGCTTTCTGATAGCTTCCTTTGTTTTCACGAATATAAACCTGCATATTCTGAAGATCTGCTTTTGAAAATCCGTCCATTAACATAGGAAATTCAATCATATCTACCTCAGGCATACTGTAAGTGTCAATCTGTGGATTTCCTTTTTTCTGCACTGAAATATATGCACATGCCTCAGGAAGTGTCAGATCATCTGACAGCTCATACCCCTGAGGAATCACGAAAGTTCCCGTCAGTTTATATACCCCTGACTTTGAAGTATTTACCCGACTTACATCCCACGATGACTCCAGCATGATCTCCGGATTCTCTGCTGTATTTTCAAACTTTTGAGCTGTACTGACACGAAGTTTTATATCCTCTGTCAGTTCCTCCTTTATTTTTTTCAGATTTGTGCCCGTTTTTACAGCATATGCGGCACATCTGCTTAAGTATTTCTCATCTCTGGTATCGTAAGACCGAATACAATTTCCAGGTTTCTGGATATCTCCAATCTGGCTATATTGATAACTGTAAATATTCAGACTTCCATCTTTAAGATACCGAAAACGCAAAGTGCCAGTCTGCTTTTCACCATTGTCATATGTCACCAGTATAGAATATGTATTTCCGGCAGTCATACTCTGGTTGGAAACATACAAACCCTCCTCATCACAAAAAGCAAAGCCTTCTTCTGTCAGATTCAGCCACTGTCCATTGTCTTTTTTCAGATATGCTTCCATAGAATCCGAATTTTCCTGCTGTATCCATGGGAAAATATATAAACCGGCGGCAGTCAGCCTGTAATAGGTATTGATGTCCGGTTTATCCTGATACTGGACAGAAACTGTTGTCTGTACCTGTGGACTCGAAATCCCACCCAGATCATATTCCTCCGGCAGTTTCAGCACACCTTTTATTGTATAAACGCCAGCCAGTTTCATATTTACAGAAGAAACATTCCAGACTACCGGAATATGCAATGTCTCCGTATCCGTATAAACCGTATAGGATACCTCTGCCAATTTCTCAACGATCTCATCACTGTCCTTATTCAATTCAACAGCCACTGCAGGGATATCCCTGGGCTCGATCACATCATGAACAGTAATCGCCTGTGCCCAAATCTCTGTCGGACTTTTTAACAGACAGAGCCCCAGCGCACAAAAAGCCAGCACTGCTAATACAATTACACCTTTTTCTTTTTTTATTTTCTTCTCTGTTACCATAATAACGCCCTTTTCATTCACGCATAGCCAAAAAGAATCCTGCAAGCAGGATTCTCCGCCTGCGTTGGTTCTCTTTAACGATATAATTCTCTCCGCTGCAGTACAATCCAGCCCGGAGGCCTTTTCATATCACAGGAATATTATGGAGTATAATTTCCAATAATATAAAAACAGCAACTTATTTTTCATGTATATCTTCAGATTACCCTATCTGAGAACTTTTAGCAACAGACATAGGATAAATCGCATTTTTTCATGAAAAATGAGTTACTGTTTATATGTTTATTCTACTTTTTCTTTTTTTCCCGGGAATTTCATAAAATAATATACAATGAATAAGACCGCTGTAATACTCCATGAAACCGGATAGCTGAGCATGATCGTGTTAATTCCAGGATACATCTGTCCTGCTGTAAAGAGCCAGAGGATTCGCAGGGAACATACCCCGCCACATGTAAGGATCATTGGCACCAGAACTTTTCCGGTTCCACGTAGTGCGCCGGAAAGAATTCCAATGATTACATAAACAAAATAGGATGGCAGTAAAAAACGGCTCATATGCACACCATGAGCAATTACTGCACTGTCTGTCGTAAATAAGCGGTAAATCCATGGTGCACCTCCATACATCAGCAGGATCATCACTGCCGAACTTACCATACTCATGATCATACAGACACTTACACTCTTTCGCATTCTGTGATATTTGCCTGCCCCGAAGTTCTGCCCTACAAAGGTAGTAATGGAAATCGCAAACGCATTAATCACCATCCAGAATATAGCATCGATTTTTCCCAGTGTTCCCCAGGCTGCCACTGTATCTGTTCCGAGATTATTTACAAATACCTGTATCACAATATTCGATATATTATACATTACAGATTCCAGCCCGGCCGGAATGCCGATGCAAAGTACCGATAACAGCATCCTCTTGTCAAACCGAATCCGGCTGATTTTCAGTACATAGATTTCCCTGGTCTTTAATAACATTCCTGTTACGATCAGCGCACTGACCACCTGGGAAGTAACTGTCGCAATTGCCACTCCGACAATTCCCATGTGAAATGCCACAACGAAAAACAAGTCTAACACAATGTTTAAAATACATGTCACGATCAGAACATACAATGGTCTTTTGGAATCTCCCACCGCACGCAGGATCGAAGCTCCCATATTGTAGATCAGGTTGAAAATGATCCCGCCAAAATATATCTGAAGATAAATAGCAGAATCATCTACCACATCCGCCGGTGTCTTCATGAGTAACAACGCCGGTCTGGCAAAAAAGATTCCCACAATTGTAAGAACCACACCTGCCGCAAGCGAAAATGCAAACGCCGTATGTAATGCCTTGCTTAGGTCCTTCTTATCTTTCGCCCCATAAAACTGGGAGATTACAACCGCAGCCCCCGAGGACAATCCAACAAAAAAGCCTACGATCAGATTGGCAATCTGACTGGCCGAACCACCTACTGCCGCAAGTGCCTGTTTACCTACAAATCTTCCCACAACGATCGTATCTGCCGTATTATAGATCTGCTGAAAAAACGTTCCAAATACAATAGGAAAGAAAAATAACAGCAGCTGTTTCCAGATCACACCTTCCGTGATCTGGTTTACCTTCTCCTTTTCATTCATTTCCTTTATTCCTCATCCATTTTATTTTATAGTCCCCACCCACTGCTTATTATTCTTCGCAACCTCCGCAGGGGACTTACCTGATTCGGTTAAAAACAATTTTTAATCCCTATTTGATACTACTGTACCGACAAATTTTCACATACAAAAAAGCAGGCACCCCAGTAGATGGGACAACCTGCCATGCTTTGTAATCATTAAGAATTAGTCTTCAACTTTAATGATTTCCTTTTTGTTGTAGCTTCCGCAAGCTTTGCATACTCTGTGCGGCATCATCAGTTCGCCACATTTGCTGCATTTTACAAGGTTCGGAGCGCTCATTTTCCAGTTTGCTCTTCTCTTATCGCGTCTTGCTTTGGAAGATTTATTCTTCGGACAGATGGACATTATGTTACACCTCCTTAAATTTACTAAATATATCACTGATAGCTGCCATACGGGGATCCTTAGGTTCCTCGACGCATCCACAAGGACCGTCATTGAGGTTTTTCCCGCACTGGCTACAGATTCCTTTGCAGTCTTCTCTACATAAAACCTTCAAAGGCCAGCTCATCAGTACCTCAAGATAGACCAGCTGGTCCACATCCAGGTCCATACCTGTGAGATAAGAACTCTCGTCCAGATCATTCACACGGTCTTCATCCGTAAGCTTCATATCAAGTTTTCGCTCGATTTCTAAAGGAATCTCTGTTGAAACCTCCTCAAGACATCTGTCACAGGGAATACCTACGGTAATCTTACCTGTTCCTTTAATCTCAAGATTTCTGTCACCTGTATTCGTAATAGTAAGCTCTACCGGCTCTTTTGCAAGCACCGGAAAACTTCCTGACTGAAAGGTGATCGTATCCATTCCAAACTCTACTGTTTTCTGAATACGCATTCCCTCACTGGATGAAATATCTGATAAATGTATCTGCATACTTTTCTCCTATCCACACTTGTTTTATTATACATACCGTCTTTGCTTTTGTCAACGATAAATTAGAAAAATTTCACATTTTGTCAAGTAATATTCCTTTACGGGATATCTTCTTAAAAACACCGCAAGGTGCAAAGAAGGGTGCCCCTGACAGGATACACCCTTCTCTTCTATATAAATATAGTTTTATACGAACTATATTTCTCTCGTCCGGACACATTACAGGCACTTTATTGCCTGATCTGATTAAACCAGTGCTACAGTCTCTCTGCAGATTGCAAGCTCTTCGTTTGTAGGAATTACAGCAACTTTAACTTTGGAATCCGGTGTGGAAATTACGATTTCTTCTCCACGAACACCGTTAGCTTCTTTGTCAAGTGTAACTCCGAGGTATCCAAGATAGCTTACAACTTTCTCACGTACAGGAATAGCATTCTCACCGATACCTGCTGTAAATACAATCGCATCTACACCATTCATAGCTGCAACATATCCGCCAACGAATTTAGCGATACCATAGCAGAGAACGTCGATTGCGTTAGCTGCATCTTCGTTTCCGCTCTGAGCTGCATCGTTCAGATCACGGAAGTCACTGGATAATCCGCCGGATAATCCAAGAAGACCAGATTTCTTATTAAGAACGTTCATCATACCTGCGATATCAAGGTTTTCTTTCTTAGCGATGAATTCCATGATAGCCGGGTCGATGTTACCGGAACGTGTTCCCATAACAACACCTTCAAGTGGAGTAAGACCCATTGTTGTGTCTACACACTCACCGTTTACAACAGCACTGATGGAAGAACCGTTTCCAAGGTGGCAGACGATAACTTTGGAGTTATCTTTGTCAAGACCAAGGAATTCAACAGCACGTTTGGAAACAAAGCTGTGAGATGTTCCGTGGAAACCATATCTTCTTACTTTGTAGTTCTTGTAATATTCGATTGGAAGACCATAGAGATATGCTTTTGCAGGCATTGTCTGATGGAAAGCTGTATCAAATACTGCTACCTGAGGTACACCCGGCATAAGTTCGGAGCATACACGAATGCCGATCAGGTTTGCAGGGTTATGAAGTGGTGCAAGGTCATTGCATTCTTCTACTGCTGCGATTACTTCGTCTGTGATCACTACAGATTTGGCAAATTTCTCACCGCCATGTACAACACGATGTCCAACAGCGTTTACTTCTTTCAGGCTTCCGATTGCACCTGTTTTGTCATTTGTGAGGGCATCCAGTACCATCTGGATTGCTTCTTTATGTGTAGGCATTGCAGCTTCTGTGATTTCTTTGTCACAGCCTGTTTTCTGATATACTAATCTTCCGTCGATACCGATTCTCTCGCAGAGACCTTTTGCAAGAACTGCTTCTGAATCAGAGTTGATCAGCTGATATTTAAGGGATGAACTTCCACAGTTGATTACTAATACGTTCATTTTCATATTCTGCCGGCAACAAATTTCGAATACTGTCAATAATCCTGACACAAGTCTTCGAATATTTCTGTCAGCTTTTCCTTTCATATTATAATATTAATATTCTCATCATTTCCAGGGAAATATGAGTAATGATATCAAAGGCATCAGAATCAGAAATATCTCCTCCGATGCCTTTAACATTATGTAGTCGATAAAACAATTCTCAGTCCGCTTTACTGTCTGACTGAAATCTTATTTGTTGTCGTCAGCCTGGCACTGTACTGCTGTGATAGCTACTACACCAACGATATCGTCTGCAGAGCATCCGCGGGACAGGTCGTTTACAGGTTTAGCGATACCCTGTGTTACAGGTCCATAAGCTTCTGCTTTTGCAAGACGCTGTACAAGTTTGTATCCGATGTTACCTGCATCAAGGTCTGGGAATACAAGTACGTTAGCTTTACCTGCAACTTCGCTTCCAGGAGCTTTAGAAGCACCTACGCTTGGAACGATAGCTGCATCAAGCTGGAATTCTCCGTCAAGTGCAAGTTCCGGATTCTGCTCTTTTGCGATTCTTGTAGCTTCTACAACTTTGTCTACATCAGCATGTTTTGCACTGCCTTTAGTGGAGTGTGAAAGCATTGCAACGATTGGTTTCTCCTGAACAAGAAGTTCGAAGGATTCTGCAGAAGATGCTGCGATTGCTGCAAGCTCTTCTGAAGTCGGGTTCTGGTTCAGACCGGAATCAGCAAATACAAATGCGCCGTTTGCGCCGTATTCGCAGTTCGGAACTACCATTAAGAAGAATGCGGATACAAGTTTTGTGCCTGGTTTTGTCTTCAGAATCTGAAGACATGGTCTTAATGTATCAGCTGTAGAGTGACATGCACCGGATACCATACCGTCTGCATCGCCCATTTTTACCATCATTACACCATAGTACAGATACTGGTTAAGAAGAATCTCTTTAGCCTGATCCGGTGTCATGCCTTTTTTCTGTCTTAATTCTACTAACTTGTCAATGTATCCCTGTGTTTTCTCTGATGTAGCAGGATCTACGATCTGTGCGCCGGAAATGTCATATCCGTCTTCAGCTGCACTCTTTTTAACAGCTTCTTCGTTACCAACAAGGATAACCTTTGCAATTCCTTCTTTTAAAATTTTCTCTGTAGCTGCCAGAGTTCTCTTATCTTCTGTCTCCGGAAGTACGATTGTTTTTACGTTTGCTTTTGCTCTCTCTTTGAGTGTGTCAATAAATCCCATGATTAAAATGGCTCCTTTCATATAGCAGTTCTGATATCACAATGTCTGTGTACCAGATATCATTACCATTCACCGGATATATTCCGTGAACTGTAATCTGTTTTCTGCACTGTTTTCATTATAACTCCTGAAGCCTTGTATTTCAAGCATCTGAATGGTAGAATATGACATAAAAAAGTTTTTTTTAAGATGCAATATGGTAAAAAAAGAGAACTCTACAGAATTTCAGAAAGGAGCATCTGTGTAAATTTATGAAAACAGCAGGAATTATTGCAGAATATAATCCTTTTCACAAAGGACATGAATATCAGATCCGGTATGCAAAGGAAAAGTTAAAGGCAGATTATGTTATCGTTGCCATGAGTGGAGATTACGTACAGCGCGGCACCCCTGCTCTCATCTCCAAACATGCGCGGGCGGAAATGGCTCTGCGGTGCGGTGCAGACCTTGTGCTCGAAATGCCGGTATCTGTCTCTACGGCAAGTGCGGAAGCCTTTGCAATGGGCGGTGTTTCCCTGTTGGACAGCCTTGGTGTTGTTGATATGCTATGTTTCGGAAGTGAGTCAGGGGAGATCAGCGCACTGAAAGAACTGGCTGAGATCCTTGTAGAAGAACCGGAAGAATATAAGAAGCTGCTGAAAAGCTTTTTAAGCGAGGGTCTGACTTTTCCCGCTGCCAGAAGCCAGGCGCTGACAGAATATTTTAAGAATCCACGCAACTTCAGCGGTGACGATTTTGACGGAGTCCTTACTCCTCTGTTAAATGAAGTGACACAGATTCTGAGCACTCCCAATAATATTCTGGGAATCGAATACTGTAAGGCACTTCTCCGCCTGAACAGCCGGATCCGCCCTGTCACCCTCCGCAGGGAAGGGATGGGGTATCATGAAACCACTGTCCCTGAAGGAGATTCAGCAAGCCCCTCCCCTGATTTACAGTCATCCACTGATTTTTTTGCATCTGCAACTGCTATACGCAGTCTTATTCAAGATTCGGGAAGCAGCCATCCAGAGGCAATCTCAGACATAAATAATCCAGGCAGAAATTCGGATAACAAAATTGTCAATATACTGTCATCCCAGATTCCGCCAGATGCTTTTTACGTTTTCAAAAAGGCGCTGGACTCCGGTGAATTTCTCACAGAAAATTCTCTGGACTCTATTCTTTCTTACTGCCTTATGAAGGAAAATGTAGAAAGCCTTTCTTCCTATATGGATGTTTCCGAGGATCTTGCACGAAGAATCATAAATCAGCAAAACCTTCTGACGTCCTTCTCCCAGTCTGTTGCTGTTTTAAAAACCAGAGAGCTTACTCAGACAAGGATACAGAGGGCATTGCTTCATATTATATTAAATATCCATACTGTGCCGACACAGATTCCCTTTGCCAGGGTTCTTGGTTTTTGCAGGGAAAGCAGTGAACTGCTAAGCCAGATCAAGCAGCACAGCCGAATTCCTCTTATCACAAAACTTTCCGATGTGCAGAAACTGCAGGATAAAGAAGCAGAACATATTTTAGCTGAAAACATCTTCTCCTCTAATTTATACGAAAAACTCCTGTGTCTGAAAAACGACAGGAAATTTTACCATGAAACTCAGAAGCAGATTATTATCATCTAAAACAAATTCAGAGGGTATACGGTCCAGATAAAGTTTCCAGACTGTATACCCTCTGGCTATATCATCTAATTTTCAACTATACAATCTATATCTGATATTCTCAGAGAAAGCATGGTAATATCATCAAACTGTGGCGAATCCCCCACAAATCCATCAATTTCTTTATGAACTGCCTGCAGCAGATCTTTACAGTCTTCATATGTAGCCGAATTTAAGCCCTCCAGCATCCGCTCTGTGCCAAATAACTCATTTTCTGCATTTGTAGCCTCTGCAACTCCATCTGTATATACAAAAATCATATCACCTGGTTCAAGTGTAATTTCATATTCTGTATATTTCATATCTTCCATGCCTGCCAGCACAAATCCATGTCTGTCTTTAAGCAATTCAAACTGTCCATTTTTTCTTCGGATAGCAGGATACTCATGTCCTGCATTTGCACAGATCATTTTTCCTGTTGAAATTTCAAGCAGACCAATCCATACTGTTACAAACATTCCTGCTTCATTATTTTCACACAGCTGATTATTTACTTTTTCCAGAATATATTTAGGAGACATCCCTGTCTGTGCCGCACTTTTTATTAATGTTTTTGAAATCATCATAAACAGCGCTGCCGGAACTCCTTTTCCAGATACATCTGCCATAACAATTGCCAGATGATTATTATCCACCAGAAAGAAATCATAAAAATCTCCACCAACTTCTTTTGCCGGAGTCATAGAAGCAAAAATATCGAACTCTTTTCTTTCCGGAAAAGCCGGAAAAATACATGGAAGCATATCTGCCTGAATTTTTGCTGCAACATCAAGTTCTGCTCCGATTCTTTCCTTTTCAGCGGTTACCTTTTGCAGATTATCCAGATATTCATCCAGTTTTTCCAACATATAATTAAATGAATTCCCCAATTCTTCTATTTCATCACCAGTATTGATAGAAATACTTTTTTTATGAAATTCACTGGAAAGTGTAATATCCTGTGTAAATTGCGCCAGTTTTCCCAATGGATTTGTGACCGCTTTCCGCACAAACAAAATATAAAAAACTATACCAACAGCTATGATACCGAAAGAAATACCAAACATCATATACAAAATACTGTTAAGATGTTGTCTTACCTGCTTCATATCCAGAATATACTGAATTTCAGCTATCGCCTTTCCGTTTTCATCCAGAATCGGGCACACAGCAGTATAATTGTATCCATAACTGTTATCTGTAACAAGAGGCATAGGTGGTGCCTCATTTTTTGAATAATAATCCCAGATCACATGATAATTTTGCAGATCATCATCTCCATTTGCCGCATCTGTATACAGAATGTCTGATGCATAAGGAATCTGATTCTCAGGAAGATCCCCCATGCTTTCCACACAGGTATCAATATAAAATGTTACACTGTCTTCATCCGGAACAACAAGTGATAAATAAGTAACTTCATTATCTTCCTTTAATTTATTCATCAACTCGTACATTTCACGATAAGTTTCTGTCTGGTCACCATCTGCTGCAATAATAGTTTTTACGTCTTCTTCCGAAAGCATTTCAGCAATGGTTTTACTCCCGATCAGTACACGTTCTGCATAGGCATTTTCATAATATTTTTTTGAACTGGTGTAACTGAACAGTGAAATTGAAAGAGTAAGCACTACCCCAAGAGTTACTAATGATATCACAAATTTGGGCAACAGCTTTATCTTCATTGCATCTCCTCCTTTAGCTCTTTTATGTATATCTCTGCTGAACAGGTACATCGTCCCTTACAGACAGGACATATTAATTTTTCATTTTCATACCACATATTTTTTACAGTCAGTAAATGTTCAAATTTAAATTTACGCAAATTACTTTCCATAGGAATTTCATCATATTTTTTCCAGAAGGCTCCCAGCATATAATCTGCTTTTAATATTTTCTGCGAATACTCTATAGCAAAAGAAAACAAAATTTCTGATAAGCCCTTATTCCTCATTTTCGGTTCGATTCCTATAGAGCGGAAATTAACAAGCGTATTTTTTTCAGAGCCCATCAGATTTTTTAATACTGCCTGATCTATTTTCAGAAAATCTGCCATTTCATTCTGACTTGTTTTTTGAAAATATACGTAACCACAGAGCATGTTTTCCTGATTTTTTAAAAGAAAAATAAAGCTGTCAGGATTTGCTGCCGCATCTCTTATCTCACTTTCGGAATAAAGTTTTTCTCCTACACATTGATCACACATTCTGACAACTGCCGAAATATCCATTATTCCCATTTTTTCAATTCTGATATTTTTTTCTTTATCTCCTGTACAAATGTCATATACTTCTCTCCCAGCTATCTGCAACATGTAAAAATCATGACTCCGCATGCAACGTAAACAGACTTTTCTACAAATTCTTTTCGAAATATTGCATAATGCTGTTTTATTTTCCTTTTAATTCCAAAATAATCAGAATCTTCCGGTTCTGTTTCACAAAGATATGCATAATCCAATGGAAGATATGAAAAAAATGTATCAAAAATAAGTTCCTTTTTTTCTTTCTCCTTTTCTTTGGCATTCACACATTTACTATGAACTACAATCTTATGATATCCGCTTTTTTTCAGGTATCTTTTTATCTTCTCTCCAGAGTGCCGATTGCCGGAAAGCGGATCTCTCTGGCATATATCAAGAAAAAGTTTCATCCTTTTTTGTTCATCCGGAACCATTGTGCTAAAGCGGTCTTCTGCATCAATAATCATCATCGTTCCATTTTTTTTCAGATATTTTTTCAATCGCCATAACAGTTTCTCAGGTTCTTTTAAATGCATTAAAACAAATGAAATATTAATTACATCATATCCTGTTATTTTTTTCTCTTTCATATCTTTCTTCAGGACCATTTCCAGTTCACTGTCTTCTAAATCTGCCTGATAAAATACAAATTTTTCTCCTTTATATCCGGCATTTGCGAATGCAACCAGTTCTTTATGGTATTCTATACCTGTTACACTTTCGATTTCCTTTCTATCGAATCGCTCTACTGTTTTCATACCATTATTGCAACCAATATCAAGGACAGCCTGCCCTCTTTTCTTTCGGAATATATGATTATAAACCGGTCCTTCATATTCTTCCAGCAACTGATTCTGGTTCTTTAAACGTTTTATTTCATCATCCAACACATATACATCTTTTATCTGATCCATCATTTTTTCCTTATTATTTTGTCCTTCGCACTCTGCCGAACTGTCTTAAATGCATTATTTACGAGGATTGCTATAGTTGTTTATAAAATTCCCATGAAATATATTTCGTAACTGTTCCGTTCCTTCACAGTTACGAGATCGTAGACTACTGAATAGTTAATATATTTCATAATTCATAAAATCAGGTAGAGATAATTAAAAATCAGTTTTCTCTGATAATCGCAGTATTTTGTTTTTTTCTGAATCATCTTCAAGACTGCATGATCAATTTCATCTCCATCCGATTCAAACGGATTATAATCTGCCACATCATCTCGGATACGCATGATATATTCTCCCTGATCATCTACCAGTCGTATTGCAATCGAACATTCCTTTTTTTCTTTATCTACCGCAAATTTAATGATATTCAATATTACTTCTTCTACTACAAAATTAATCATAAATGCCTGTTTAAAGTTAATTTCCCATTCCTCACTGATTTTTTCAAGATCCGATGAAATTTCCGCAATACTGTCTTTATTAATTACATAAGCTTTTTCATAAGAGCGCAAAACTGTAGAACAGTCTTTTTTCAGCATTTCTTCTGTGTTAGACCTGATATGGACATACAACAAAAAAAGAATACCTGTTCCTTCACAGCATAAATATGTAATTCCCAATCCATTTGTGCCGAAACGGGGAATAAAAATATTTCCTAAAATCAGCATCATCATAAAATTTCTCAAAACAGACATAATACCTGCCGGTTTTGCTCTGGAAAGACTTTGCCAGAAAGAAGTCATCACTGCATTAATTCCTGTGAGCGTAATGCTTAATGCGAAAATCCGAAAGCCTTTTGCAAACAACTGTATCTGCCCGGAATCTGTGATTCCAAATAATTGGATAATCTGCGAAGCAAATACCATATACAGACCGGATATCGCTATGCCTGCACACATAACCACTTTTAACGCTGTATAAACCACTTTCATAATACTGTCAACATCTTTTTCTCCCTTAAAAATAGTAACCACGGGAGTAAGCGCAGATGAGGCATCATCTGAAACAGCATATGCAAATGTAGACATCGTATAAAGAATACTGTAAAACGCCACCAGCGAAACTCCATCGCTTTGTTTCACAAGCAGCCTGTTAAATACACTTATTACAACTGCCTGAAAAAGAAAAGCAGAACCTGTCCCAAATCCATTTTTAACAAACTCAATCAAAATATCTTTCTCAGGAACTGCCAGGCCCAAATGAAGAAGTGTATGCTTTCTCATAAAATGTGTCAGCAAAACCAGAACACCGCAAAAAGTAGCAATGCACAATGCAAGCGATGCACCCTTAATGCCAAAATTCATAATTCCCATGAACAGAATATCCAAAACAATGTTGAGCACAATCAGAACAACCGATGCCGCTGCTGCCGTCTTCGGATCTCCATCACTGCGCACTGAATAAGAAAGAATATAATAAAAAATAAATGCACCTGCGCATAAGAAAACTATAAAAATATAAGACTCTGCCAGATTTATGATCGTATCTGTAGCTCCAATTGCATATAAAAGTTTTCTGCCACCCAAAATTCCTGTCACCATACACACGACTGTTTCCACCAGACCTGCCGTAAGCTGTATATGAAATAATTTATTTGCTTCTTCGGTTTCAGATTTTCCAAGAGCCTGTCCGATCAGAACGTTAGCCCCAACAGCCGTTGTCACTGACAGTAAAGCAAAAAGCAAAAAAACAGGAGTTGCTATATTGGTCACTGCCAGGCCATCACTCCCTATATAATTTCCTATTAAAACAGCATCCACAAGTGTAGATACAGCAGTTCCCAAAGCAGAAAATATTCCCCATATCAAAAACATTCTGTATGCATTTACAGCAAATTTCTTCTCCACAGCAATTCTCCTTTTTATTTTTTAGTGCTCCTGATTTCCATCACTTGCATACATTTTAATAATTATACCTTGCATACCTGCATTTTGTCCAGCGATTCCGGAGATGGCAGCTCTCTTTTCTTAACAATAACTATCCTTAATATTTGTTACTGTTCACTCCGTTCACAGTAACTTTGCCAAAATTCATTCCAGATTGCCTGCGGCAATGGAATTTTGGCTTGTATGTCTCGGGATTTTGGCATATTCATGCCAAAACACCTCGCGGGATAGTGGTATGTGAACAGTAACTAATATTTTTCTTTTCATCTTTTTACTTCTTGTCAAGCGGATATTCGCAATCCGCTTTGCCACTTGCTCATAACCGAACAGGAGACTAATCATTAGTTGATTAGCCTCCTGCTCGATTGATATCATTATTTCTCACCAGAAAGAAGAATGCGGTCATTATCCAGCATCTTTCCGGCACCCGTCTTAAATTTCTCTAGAAGTCCTTCTACCGTCAGGCCCTTCTTCTCTTCTTCGTGAATATCCAGCACAATATTTCCGGAATCCATCATCAGGATACGGTTTCCAAGATCCAGCGCAGACTGCATATTGTGAGTGATCATCAGACAAGTCAGCTGATGTTCCTCCACGATTCTCTTCGTAAGATTCAATACTTTCTCTGCTGTTCCCGGGTCAAGGGCTGCTGTATGCTCATCCAGTAACAACAATTTCGGTGGATTCATAGTTGCCATCAAAAGTGTCAGCGCCTGTCTCTGTCCACCGGAGAGAAGTCCTACCGGCTGAGTCATACGCTTCTCAAGTCCGATATCCAGAAGTTTCAGTTCTTCATGGAATCGCTCTTTCTCCTGCCTAGACACATGGGAAAGCCATCCGCCTTTCCCTGCCGCAAGCGCCAGATTCTCTTCTATCGTCATTCCCGGCGCTGTTCCTCTCATCGGATCCTGATACAGACGTCCGATCGTTTTTGCACGCACATGCTGTGGCATAAAAGTAATATCCTGTCCATCCAGCATGATCACTCCGGAATCTGTAAGGAAATCTCCGCAGATTGCATTAAAAAGCGTTGATTTTCCTGCTCCGTTAGAACCGATGATCGTTGCAAAATCACCTTTTTCCAGTTCAAGTGACAGATCTTTGATTGCCTGTTTTTCATTTACCGTACCCGGATTAAAAGTCTTGGAAATATGTTCAATCTTCAGCATAAATCACTGTACTCCCTTCCTGTGAGTCATTCTTCTCTTAATCTGCGGCCACTGTTTCTTCAGATACGGACCTGAAATAGCCAGCACAACAATCACAGAAGATACCAGTTTCAGCATAAATGCCGGCATATTAAATCTCAGCGCGACGGTATATACCAGGCGGAAGATAAATGAACCAAGCACCATACCGACCGCTCTTACAAAGATACCGCCTCTGCCAAGAATCGTGCCACCAATCAGCAGGGAGGCAAGTGCGATTGTAACCATTCCCTGCCCAATATTAATGTCTACAGATTTCTGTGACTGAGACAGAAGACATCCGGAAAGTGCTGTAAATGAGTTTGCCACACAAAGGCCTACGATTGTAGTAAATACCGGGTTAATAGAGGAAGATTTAACCATATCTGCATTATTTCCGGTTGCCCTGATTGCCAGACCAAGTCTTGTTCTAAGGAAAAATACAAGAAAGACAACCACTATGGCTACTGCGATAAAAGCAACTACAATATCTCCTCTCCCTTTCAGTGGTGTATTTTTCAGCGCCTCTTTCATCATGGAAAACACAGTATCTGTTCTGTTCATATTGATCAGAGAAGAACCTCCCATCACTGCAATATTCACAGAATACAAACCTGTATTTACGATAATTCCGGCCAGAAGACTGTCAACGCCAAGTTTCGTCTGAAGTATAGCCGTCACAAATCCCGAGCACACGCCTGCAGCCATAGCTGCAAAAATTGATAAAAAAGGATGTCCGCTGACTGCCACTGCCGCTCCAACAGCTGCTCCCAGAGTAAAGCAGCCATCAGTGGAAAGGTCACAGACATTCAGCATAGAATAACTGAGAAACAAAGCAAGAACTGTCAGTGAACAGATCAGGCCAAGTTTCAGTGCGGTCTCTCCAAGAGAGAGTATAGTCGCAATAGTCACGATAATTTCCTCCTACTCCTCTACTTCATCAAAGCTCTCTGCTGTAACGATTTCATTTACCTGTGTGCACAGTGGCTCGAAATCTTTCTTGATTGTTTCTAAATCAAGCCCAAGTCCCTCGCAGGTTTCTGTGTTAATAGTTGCTGTACCATTATCAAATGTCTCTACAGGAGTTGTTGCAGGATCTGCATCGTTCATAAGGATATCTGCGATCATATCTGCTGTCTTCTGCCCAAGGTTTGCGTAATCAACACCATATCCGACAAATGCGCCATTTAATGCAAAAGAATCAGCTCCTGTGTACTGCGGGATACCTGCATCAATGAATTTCTCATAGATAGAAAGCTCTGCTGTCATAATTGTATTGTCGGTCGGGGTAAATACCGCATCCACACCATCTGCTACCAGTGCATCAGCCGCGAGCTGTACTTCATCTGTTGTAGTACCGGTACGCTCTACATATTCGATTCCTTCTTTATCCAGATAATCCTTTGCTTCCTGAATTGCTGTTGTAGAAGAATCCTGTCCGATATCATACAAAAGACCGATTTTCTTTACATCAGGGTTTACTGCCTGAATCAGTTTTATAATTGATGCTGTATCCAGGTAATCACTTGTACCTGTGATATTTGCCCCAGGGGCATCTAAATCTTCTACAAGTCCACTGCCTACCGGATCAGATACTGCGGAGAATACAACCGGTGTATCTGTTCCTTCTGTTGCGGACTGCATACGCATTGCTACCGGTGTCGCAACACCTACCATTAAATCTACATTATCAGCCTGAAAATCAGAAATGATCTGTTCCATGACGTTGGCATCTGCATTACAGTTATCATAGGATACATCAAAAGTAACATCTTTGTCCTCGCCGATTTCTTTCAGACGGGACTGGATATTATCTACAATCTGATTTAAGGAAGCGTCATCTACATAGTTGCAGATACCGATTTTGAAATCCTGTGCCATAACCGGTGATGCCATCATCATAGTTGCCATTGCTGTTGCTGCGATTGCTAATACTCTTTTTTTCATAGTCTTTTTCCTCTCTCTACATCTTATTTAGCAGTTCATTTTTGGCTGCCATAGTCTCAGGGATATTTGCCACCCCCTTGTTACTGTCTGTGAGAAAGAACTCCCCGGATTCCTTTTCCCGGATGTGTCAATTACTCTGAAGAACCACTCAGATCAAAAAGAATTCCTGCCCTGTCATTTTTTATCTGTCGGGCTTTTATATATAATAGCAGAAATTTTAATAAGGTTTCTTTATATATAAAAAATCCGCCACAAGCTATCTCCTGCTTGAGACGGTAATAAGAATCTTATTATCGCGGTACCACTCAAATTGACGAATCGTCCACTTTCTCATGTACAAACATACACTCCTGATTTATAACGGGTTCGGTTCCCGTCGGTGCCTACTCTCACGCTTATTAAGATTTCGGACCGCCCTCGAAAGGCCATTCAACAATCAGTTTCATACGGCTTCCCACCAATGACCGCTCTCTGGAATGATTCTTAATTGCTTACTCTTCTTTCTCATCGGTTTTGATGTGTTTACTTTACCACGCTAACGTGCATATGTCAAGAGGTTTATTTTTTTCTTTTCCTTTTTTCATTAAGGGACGCGGGGAATATAAAAAGATTTCGGGCTTAGTTTCGGAACCATGCAATTCTAAGGCATTCGGGAAGCTGCGTTATTAACTTTGTAACATAGCTACTGGCTATCAATAATAGCTTGTGGTAATATATCAGATAGAAAATAGGTGTCAATACGCTAATAAACAGCGATAAATTTTATACAGAAATGAGGAATGTTATATGTCAACTACTAAAATGGTTTTTCACGGAAGTGATATCGAAAAAATATGCGAGATTTACCACCTCAAACAGGAAAATATTGTAAAATTCGGAGCTAATGTAAATCCACTTGGACTTTCTGAGAATGTGAAAAAACAGCTCGCCAGCCACCTGGACATCCTGTCTTCTTACCCGGACAGAGACTACACCTCTCTTCGCAATACAATCTCAGACTACTGCAACGTCCCTGCCAATTTCATCCTTCCCGGAAACGGATCCAGCGAGCTGATCGCACTTCTGATCCAGGAAAGAAATCCGAAACACACCCTGATCCTCGGACCTACCTACTCTGAATACTCCAGAGAACTTTCCTTCTCCGGAAGCACTCAGGAATACTACCACCTTCGCGAAGAGGATAACTTTATTCTGGATATAGATGACCTCTGCCAGACTCTGGATGGCAAATATGACTTTCTCATCATCTGCAACCCAAACAACCCAACCTCTTCCGCCATTTCTACAGAAGATTTACGAAAACTCCTCGCATTCTGCTCCGAGAAAAACATCTTCGTAATGATCGACGAAACCTACGTAGAATTCGCCCCCGACATCCAGGCAATCACTGCTGTAACCCTCACCAGAGAATTCACTAACCTCATGGTACTTCGCGGCGTATCCAAATTCTACGCCGCCCCGGGAATGCGTCTCGGCTACGGAATCACCGGAAACCTCGAATTCCTCAAAAAAATGAAAGAGAAACAAGTCCCATGGTCCCTCAACAGCCTCGGAGCCCTCGCCGGTGAACTCATGCTCAAAGACCAGGAATACATCAGCCAGACCCGGACTCTGATCCTCTCCGAACGTGACCGCCTCCTTCACGCCCTGAGCCAGATTCCAACATACAAAACCTACCCAGCCTACGCAAACTTCATCCTCCTGAAAATCCAGAAACCAGGCCTGACCTCTTACGACGTCTTCGACGCCTGCATCCGCCAGAACCTCATGATCCGCGACTGTTCCTCTTTCGAATGCCTCGACGGAGAATACATCCGCTTCTGCATCATGATCCCCGAAGACAACGCCAAACTCCTCCATATATTAAAATCATTATAAATCATCCAATATTGCCCCACCCACACCAACAACCAGCGTGGCAGAAAATACTTTGTCTGCCACGCGTCCCTCCTGATAAAAAAAGAAAGGCCAGAAACCCCCTCTCCCGAAGTTCCTAGCCATTCCTCTTTCTGACAATATTAATTTTTAAAACTATGAATCGGCGCCGGAATTCTACCCCCACGCTGAACAAACGCATCACAAGAAAACTGATTCACCGGCATAATCGGCGCATAACCCAACAATCCGCCAAACTCAACAACCTCGCCAACTCCCTTACCAATAACCGGAATCAGACGCACAGCCGTAGTCTTCTGATTAATCATACCAATCGCAGACTCATCCGCAATAATACCCGCAATCGTAGAAGCCTTCGTATCTCCCGGAATTGCGATCATATCAAGACCTACAGAACATACACAAGTCATCGCTTCCAGCTTCTCAATCGTCAACGCACCTGCATTAACCGCATCAATCATACCCTGATCCTCACTGACCGGAATAAATGCGCCACTCAGACCACCAACTGCTGTGGAAGCCATAACGCCGCCCTTCTTAACCTGGTCATTTAACAACGCAAGAGCAGCTGTTGTTCCCGGTGCACCTGCATGCTCAAGACCAATCTCCTCCAGAATCTCAGCAACACTGTCGCCAATCGCCGGAGTCGGAGCAAGAGACAGATCCACGATTCCAAATCTCACACCCAGACGTCTGGAAGCCTCCTGTGCAACCAGCTGTCCCACACGTGTAACCTTAAACGCAGTACGCTTGATCATCTCACAAAGAGTTTCAAAATCCTTACCTCTTACCTGTTCCAGAGCTGTCTTTACAACGCCAGGTCCGCTGACACCCACATTAATAATGGTATCTGCCTCTGTCACACCATGGAACGCACCTGCCATAAACGGGTTATCATCCGGTGCATTACAGAATACAACCAGTTTCGCACATCCAAGAGAATCCTGCTCTTTCGTAGCCTGAGCTGTCTCCAGAACAATCTCTCCCATCAGCTTGACAGCATCCATATTGATACCGGTACGTGTAGAACCTACATTCACAGAACTGCACACACGCTCCGTCTTTGCGAGTGCCTGAGGAATAGATTCGATCAGAAGCTTCTCTGCCGGAGTCATTCCCTTGCTTACCAGTGCAGAATATCCACCGATAAAGTTTACGCCAACTGTCTTGGCAGCTTTATCCAGAGTCTCTGCGATCGTAACAAAATCTTCTTTTGTCTTACATGCAGCTCCGCCTACCAATGCGATCGGAGTTACAGAAATTCTTTTATTTACGATCGGAATTCCATATTCACCGGAAATTGCCTCACCTGTAGATACCAGATCCCTTGCGCAGGTTGTGATCTTGTCGTAAATCTTTTTATTTAATGTTTCAAGGTCACTGTCAATGCAGTCAAGAAGACTGATACCCATTGTAATGGTACGCACATCCAGGTTTTCCTGTTCGATCATTTTATTCGTTTCATTTACTTCAAAAATATTGATCATGTCTAATTTCTCCCTTGTATGTTTTTTCAGCGTTTTGAATCAAGTGAAATTCGCAATCCGCTTCGCTACTTGCCTTCCTCTATTAGATTCTGTGCATTACATTGAAGATGTCTTCATGCTGGCAGCGGATTACTACGCCGATCTGATCTCCAAGGGCTTCCAGTTCTTTTGCAAGAACCCCGTTATCTTTCTCACATTTGCTGGCATCAGTTACCATCATCATGTTGAAGTATCCCTGTACGATGGTCTGGGAGATATCAAGAATGTTTACATTGTTGTCTGCAAGATATGTACAAACTTTTGCAATAATTCCTACGGTGTCGTTTCCTACTACTGTGATGATTGTCTTTTTCATAAGTTCTTTGTCCTTTCTACACTGTAATTGCTTCTGATATGCAATCCCTTTTCGCCACCTGAATCTTAAAATCACGGGACTTATAAGGGTTGTCACCTAAGGTTACCTCTGAACAGACGGTTTCATATGCCAGTTCTTCATAATTGTTTTCCCTGCTTAAATGCCCAAGGAATATGGCTTTCATATTGTCATGCAATAACCTGCACAAAAGTCTTCCCGCATTTTCATTGGAAAGATGGCCTCTGTCTCCCAGAATTCTCTGTTTCAGATAATAAGGATACTTTCCAACCTGAAGCATGCGGATATCATGATTTGCCTCCAGAAGAAGCGCGTCAAGATTCTGCAGATTACTGATTATGTATTCATTATATTTTCCAAGGTCTGTAGCAATTCCCACAGAATGTTCTCCACATTCCACGCGATACCCGACCGGCTGTGCCGCATCATGCGGAATCGTAAAGGGATTTACTGTCAGATCTTTTATTTCAAAAGGTTCATCCTCATAAATTTCATGAAAAATCCCTTCCGGCATTTTTCCAAGATTCATCCGGGATAAAGCATCCACAGTTCCGCCGGTCGCATAGATCGGAATCTGATGTTTCCTTGCAATCACGCCCAGACCTTTGATGTGGTCGGAATGTTCATGTGTAATCAAAATACCATCAATATCTTTTCCTGTCAATTCCAAAGAATTTAATCCTTGCTCCACCCGCTTTCCGCTGATGCCTACATCCACCAGAAGATGGGTATTGTCAGAGCCAACATAAATACAGTTTCCACTGCTTCCGCTGGCAATGCTACAAATTCTCATATTTCCTGATTCCTTCCTCAATCTGCTGCCTGGTCTGTGCAAAATTGCCATTATTTACAACAACATAATCTGCATTTTCCCGAAAAAAGCTCTCCGGAGCCTGACTCGCAATGATACTGGCTGATTTCTCTCTGGTATAACCACGATTCTCCATCAGCCGCTGAATACGGATTTCTTCATCCGTATGGATATACCATATGGTATCACAAAATTCCTGATAATGATCCTCCAAAAGAAGTGCAGCCTCCACCACACATACCTTCTGTCCCTGCTGTTTTTTTATCTCCAGCTGCTCTTTGATATACTGCTTCACAGCCGGATGAATGATCTGATTTAACTTCTCCAACAGTTCGGGATGTGAAAATACTACATCCGAAATCTGCCTGCGGTCAATAGTTTTATCATTTTTTATTACTTGTTTTCCAAATAATGCAATCACAGGTTCATAGCAGACCTGCCCCGGCTCCATCACCAGATGGCCGATCTCATCCGCTTTCATCACATATGCCTGATATTTTTCTTCGAGAAAATCAAGCACTGTACTCTTTCCGGCACCCACTCCGCCGGTAATTCCTATTGTAATCATTTCTGCCTCTTATCTATTCTCACATCTGCTGCTGAAAGTCAAACAGATATTTGCAAACCGTTTTTACTTCGCCTCGTACCAATTATTTCCCTGATGCATATCTACTTCCAGTTCTACTGCAAGCTTCGCCGCACCTTTCATCTCTTCTTCCAGAATCGCAGATACCTGCGGAATTTCCGCTTTATAAGTCTCTATCAGAAGCTCATCATGCACCTGAAGCACCAGACGGGACTTCAGATGTTCTTCCTTTAATCGTCTGTATACGCGGTTCATTGCAATCTTGATGATATCCGCCGCAGTTCCCTGAATCGGAGAGTTCATCGCAACCCTCTCGCCAAAAGATCTCTGCATAAAATTGCTGGATTTCAGTTCCGGAATCGGCCTGCGCCTGCCAAACATGGTCGTCACATACCCTTTTTCCTTTCCTTCTTCCACCAGCCCGTCAAGAAATCCCTTAATCTTTGGATAGGATTTAAAATATCTCTCAATATATTCTGCAGCTTCTTTTCTAGTAATACTTAAGTCCTGACTCAGTCCGAATGAACTGATTCCATAAACGATCCCAAAGTTTACCGCTTTTGCATTTCTTCGCTGCAGATCCGTCACCTCATCAAACGGTACATGGAATACTTCTGATGCCGTATGTCTGTGGATATCCTGTGCCTCCCGGTATGCCTGAATCAGCTTTTCATCCCCGGACATATGTGCCAGAACACGAAGCTCGATCTGTGAATAGTCCGCATCCAGAAATACGTATCCTTCTTCTGGCACGAAAACTTTTCGAATCAGTCGTCCCAGTTCCATTCTTATCGGAATATTCTGCAGGTTTGGCTCCGTACTGCTGATTCTTCCTGTAGCCGTGATTGTCTGATTAAAGGTAGAATGAATCCTGCCATCCTCTGCAATCACATTTGCCAGACCATCCGCATAAGTTGATTTCAGTTTTGTAAGCTGACGGTATTCCAGGATATCCTTTACAATCGGGTATTCCGGTGCAAGCTTCTCCAGAATATCTGCCGCTGTAGAATAGCCCGTCTTTGTTTTCTTTCCACCTTTAAGACCAAGCTTTTCAAAAAGAATCACGCCCATCTGTTTCGGTGAATTGATATTAAACTCTTCCCCTGCCTGCTGCCAGATCAGTTTCTCCAGCTCCTCAATGCGGACATTCAGTTTCTCCCCGTAGCTTTTGAGTTCTTCTCCTTTTACGCTGATTCCCCACTTCTCCATGGAATCCAGAGTAAAGATCAGAGGAAGCTCAATCTGTGTATATACATTCCACATACCAGTCTCTCTCAGCGTCTCACACATCGGCATCTGGCAGGCAAACGCCGTATATGCCATATAGCAGGCCCAGAAGGTAAGTCCCTCTACGCTTTCTTCCCATGCTTTCTCTGCCGTTTTCTTTCCAAGAAGTTCTTCTCTTGTCGGCAGAATTCGTCCATTCAGGTATTCCTTCGCCATATCATCATACGTGTAGGATGATTTTAACGGATTTAACAGATATGCTGCCACGCCTGCATCAAACACTGCTGACGGATCATCAAATGTCACATGTTTCAATATCGCTTTTATATCTAGCGCGCAGACTACATGACGCTCTGTACCGGCGTCAGTGTTGTTTGCCACCGCACTATCTTTCACATTACCTTTTGTATTATACTCAGATGCTTTCTTAAAAAGTGTTTCCAGCTTTCCGCAAAGGTACGCCTCTGTAACCATTCCCTCTACCGGAATATAATAAATCTCTTCTTCGCTCAGTGCAATTCCTGCACCGTACACATGTCCATTTTCACTTATAAGAGAGACACCGGTTCTGGAACCTGCTTCTGCTTTTTCAAACAATGCTTCGCATCCCGACAGGTCTGCGCAGGTAAAAAACTCCTGTTCCAGTGCATCTTCCTGCACTGCCTCAGAATCAAAACGGCTCAGCAGATTCTTAAATTCCAGCTGTCGGCACAGAATAAACGCTTCTTTCGTATAAAGATTTCCCAGTTTCGCCTTCTCATAGGAGAAATCGATCGGACTGTCTGTACAGATCGTTGCCAGTGCCTTGCTCATCTGTGCCATATCATAGTGCTCTCTCATGGATTCTCTGGCTCTGTTTGGTTTCAGTTCCTCCAGATGCTCATGAGCATTTTCAATGCTTCCGTATTCCACTATGATCTTCGTGGCAGTCTTTTCACCCACGCCCGGAATTCCAGGAATATTATCGGCACTGTCTCCCATTAGCGCCTTTAATTCAATAATCTGTAGTGGTGTCACCTGGTATTTCTCAATTACCTGCTGCGCATGATAATCCTCTATCGTAGTTTTCCCTCTTACTGTCTTGGGCAGGCGTATCATAATCTTATCCGTCGCAAGCTGAAGCAAATCCCTGTCCCCGGAAAGGATTGTCGCGTCCATCCCCTCTGCCTCGCTCTTCTTTGCCAGAGTTCCCAGAATATCATCTGCCTCATATCCTTCTTTTGTCACAATGTTAACGCCCATTGCCGTAAGGACTTCCTTGATCAACGGCACCTGTTCTCTCAGTTCCTCAGGCATCGGCTTACGCGTTCCCTTATATGCCTCAAACATCTTGTGACGGAAAGTCGGCGCCTTCAGGTCAAATGCCACCGTCAGATACTGGGGCTTCTCCTCCTCAATCGTACGAAAAAGAATATTCAGGAATCCATATACTGCTCCTGTATGTTTTCCCTCTGAATTTGTAAGATCCGGCAGGCCATAAAAAGCTCTGTTCAGAATGCTGTGCCCGTCAATCAGTAATATTTTCTCACTCATAAAATCCTCCAGTATCTCATATGATATGAATTGTTTCCATCATTACATAAACCAATATTGCCGCAAGTGCAGCGATCAGAAGACAAATCCCCGCCCCGACCAAAAACCAGCTTAATTTCTTCTTGCGGATATATCTTCTGGATTTCCGGATGTCCTGCTCAAGCAGCCCTTTAAAATCCAGAACAGAATTACTGCTGTTATCGTCAAGCTGCTGCGTCACCTCATGAACAATAAAATATGTTTCCAGTTCATCATAGCAGGATGAACAATTCTGTACATGGTCAAGAAATTCCTCCAGCTCATTTACCGGGAGCTTATGCTCAATATAGCTGCTCACCATTCCCTCTGCTGTCTGGCAATCCATACCTGTTCCCTTCTTTCTCTTGCAGTGTTACTATCTGTGCTGTACCCGGCAGCATGCTTCGCGATGCATAAATCTGTACTGCACGTCTCGTGCTCACTATTACGAATTATAACCGAACCGGCGTTAATTGGCAAGGAAAAGCGCAAGAGAGCAACAGAAGCCTTTATTGCCCCTGCTGCTCTCTTTTGTAAAAACTGCATCTGTATTTAATCTTTAGTTTTCAGCATTCTCACTGTTCTCTTCTGATTCTGTCTGAGATTTTTCCAGAACAACTGCTTTCGGAGTTTCCAGAGGAGCATTCAGAATCTTCATAAATTCCTCACCTGTGATTGTCTCATGTTCATAGAGATATTTGGCAAGTTCATGAAGTTTACCGATATTGTCCTGAAGAATCTTCAATGCTTTCTGATGTTCTGTTCTTACAAGTTCTACAACCTTCTTATCCAGAAGTGTCTGTGTCTCAAAAGAACAGCTTAAGCTGGAGTCTCCGCCCAGGTACTGGTTGGTCACGTTCTCCATGGCTACCATGTCGAAGTCTTCACTCATACCATATCTGGAGATCATCGCTCTCGCAAGCTTGGTTGCCTGCTCAATATCATTGGATGCTCCGGTTGTAATTGAATGGAAAATCAATTCCTCTGCGGCACGTCCGCCTGTAAAAGTTGCAATCTTATTTGCAAGCTCTTCCTTCGTCATCAGATAATGATCCCCATCATCTACCTGCATGGTATAACCCAGGGCTCCTGATGTACGTGGAATAATCGTAATCTTATGAACCGGCGCAGATTCTGTCTGCTTTGCAGCAACCAGCGCATGTCCGATCTCATGGTAAGCAACGATCAGTTTTTCCTTATTGGAAAGAACTCTGTTCTTCTTCTGATATCCGGCGATAACTACCTCAATGCTCTCTTCAAAGTCAGCCTGTGTGGCAAATTTTCTGCCATCACGTACGGCGCGAAGAGCAGCCTCATTGACAATATTTGCAAGTTCAGCACCGGAAGCTCCTGCAGCTGCTTTCGCAATATCGTCAAAACGTACGGAATCCGCGATCTTAATCTTCTTTGCATGAACTTTAAGGATTTCTTCACGTCCTTTTAAATCAGGAAGCTCAACAGGAATACGTCTGTCAAAACGTCCCGGACGCAGAAGTGCAGGGTCAAGGGAATCCGGTCTGTTCGTTGCAGCCAGGATTACAACACCCTTGGAACCGTCAAAACCATCCATCTCTGTAAGCAGCTGGTTCAGAGTCTGCTCACGTTCATCATTGCCGCCTGTAAATCCGGCACCATCACGTTTCTTACCAATTGTATCAATCTCATCGATAAATACGATACATGGAGCTTTCTCATTTGCCTGTTTGAAGAGGTCACGCACTTTGGCAGCACCCATACCAACAAACATTTCTACGAATTCAGAACCGGAAATAGAGAAGAACGGAACTTCTGCTTCGCCGGCTACTGCCTTCGCAAGAAGTGTCTTACCTGTTCCAGGAGGGCCTACAAGAAGCGCTCCTTTCGGCATGGATGCACCGATTTCTCTGTATTTCTGAGGATTGTGAAGATAGTCTACGATCTCAGTCAGAAGATCTTTCGCTTCATCCTCTCCTGCTACATCTGAAAATTTAATTCCTGTAGATGATTTCACATATACTTTGGCATTACTTTTACCAAATGACATTGCTCCGCCAGGGCCACCACCCATAGAGCTCATCATCTTCTTACTGAGCCATCTTCCAAGAAGGATAAAGATAGCAATCGGCAAGATATATCCTGCCAGCAGACTGATCCAGATAGATGTCTGCTGAGGTGCTGCCGCATCAAATTTCACATTTGCATCATGTAAACGGTCTACAAGGTCAGGATCATTTACCTTAACGGTTCTGAAATAACCCTCCTGATTATCGCTGACATCTGCTACATAATAAATATAATCATCCTGAATCTCTACTGTCTTGACATAACCCTTCTCTACTCCTGTCAGGAAGACACTGTACTCTGTTGTCTGTACCTTTCGTCCCTCAATCGCAGGAAGTAACAGCACATTCAGAAGAATGATAATAATTGCCGCAATGATATAATATACATAAAGCGGTTTTCTGCCTGGTTTTTTATTATCAAGATTCATCGGCTTTTCCTCCATTCGTTATTGTTATGATGTACCATATCACTTATTTCTTCATTTTTCAAGAAAGGTAGATTAAATTTCATAAACATTTTAGAAATATCCTGAATTTTTTATCATTATTCTTTCACTATTTGAATTTTTTATCTTAATCAGTAAGTTCTTATCTCTTCTTGCCTTTTCTATATTTTTGCAACCCCAAAATGCCAAAAAATTTTCCAAAAAATCCAAAAACTCTCTTGCCATCTGATTGAAATCGTGTTATTATATTAAACGTTCAAACGCCGGCATGTCGGAATGGCAGACGAGGCAGACTCAAAATCTGTTGTGGGCAACCACGTGTGGGTTCAAGTCCCACTGCCGGCAGTTAAAAAACTGGATTTCTGAGAATCCAGTTTTTTTTATGCCAATATAGGTAAAATCATATCTTTCTCTTGTTTCTGTAAATATACCGGATTCAAGCAACCTCCGCAGGGGACTTACTTGATTTGGTTAAGCATTTGTCTCTGCCCGTCCTTATATTTGCTTTTTATTACACTATTATAGCCAAAAGCTGCAGCTTTGTACATAGCTGCTGCTTCGGATAAAATATTTAAGATTTTATAAATTTTGTCTTCGGATATACGCTGCTTGCCTTGATCATTTTCTGATATTTAGTAAATAACTTCTTTGGAAGTTTCATCGTGACTGTTTTATTAACAGCGAGGCCTTTCTTTCCAACGTATTCAAGTGCTGTGCTGTTGATCTTAACTGTTTTAACAGCCGGGCACTGATAAAAGGCTTTGGTGTCAATGCGTTTCACGCTTGCGGGAAGTGTGAAATTTTTCAGTTTTGCACATTCTGCAAATGCATTACTTCCGATTTTGGTTACTTTTGTACCAAATCTTATGGTCCTGAGATTTGGACATTGATAGAAAGCCTGTTTTTCAATGGTAGTTACATTATTTCCGAAAATGACGTCCGTAATCTCTTTGTCCGCACTGAATGCACTCTGATCAATCGTCGTTACTTTATAGATCTTATCATTGATCGCAACGGTGGACGGAATCTGCACGACATTAAGCGCTGCGCCAAGTCCTGTCACGCTTACTTCTTTTTCATTTAAAATTTTATATCCGAGTCCGCCTATCAGATAATTGTAGCTTTTTCCCTGATCTGTTAATGGTGCTGCGTTGAACTGGTATCTTACTGGCTGGATAATGTCATTTTTTACCCATGCGTTTTCAATATATTCTTCCCTCTGGAAAAATACATACATATTATATGCGCGTTCTACTTTTGTATAAATTCCTTTTGCAGAACCGATTTCCCATTTTCTGTTGATATTACTTTCCTGAGGTTTAATGGACAAACTCCAGTATAGTGGTGTCCATCTGACATCTCCGTTGATAGGATTCATATTCTGTGTACCGGCACCGATCACATTAAATTTGTAATATGTATTTGGGTAAAAGACGAGTGGTTTCTCAAATCCTTCTACAATACTGTCGTTCGCGCTTACGCTCTTCGTTTCCTCTGTATCGTTTGTCGCATCCTCTCCGGCAGACCACGAATAGTCATAATTATCATCAAAATATTCTTCTCTTTCTGTATCCGTTCCATCTGAAAATTCTGCTGCATTTACTGTAGTAAATGCTCCTGCTGTCAGTACACCTGCCAGGATAATAGCTGCTAGTTTCTTCATCAGGTACTCCTCCTTTTCATACATACTTAGATTACATTTTTCATTTTACTTTCTTTTCCAGCAAATGTCCACTTAGATTTTCTGCGAACTTTGTCGTATTTACCGTTACTGTTCACACGCCACTATCCCGCGAGGTGTTTTGGCATGAGAATGCCAAAATCCCGAGACATACCGCGCGAATTTATGCGAATAGCATAAATTAAGTTTGCGAAGCAAACGATACTCCTTGGGCTTTGCACAAGGAGGTTCATATTTCCTGCATCGCGAAGCGTGTTACTGAGAACGGAGTGAACAGTAACGTATTTACCTATATCTCATCCCTCATATGCCATTCCTGGTCTGCTTCTTTTATGTCTGGTATGTTTTTAAATACTTCGCAGTCCTGGTCACATCCATCTTTTATGCATGAACAGACCATCTTTACTTTCTTAAAATGGCCGGGAACTCCCTCATACTGCACAGTCCATAAACCATTATAATGTAACTGCTTACACATTCCTGCTTCATATTCATATTTAATCATAAATTTTTCTTCTCTTTTCCTGCTATTTAAAGGTTACTGTTCACTCCGTGCCCAGTAACCTTTAAAGTTCAAACTTTTTCTATCCAGATGCAAAACGAAAGGCACTGACCATTTTTTTCTTACAGATCAGCACCTTTCACTTTATACGCCTTAATTATACGTCTTACTTTATATTATTTGATTTGTACTTCTTCAGTTGAAATAAATATCCGGATTTATTTCATATCTTCCAGAAGTTTCTCATAAATCGGGAAGCAGTCAAATGTTGCAAAGTAATCCTTCGGTGTCTCAGCACGACGAATCATCTCGAATCTTCCATCCTCATGAAGAAGAATCTCAGAAGATTTCAGTTTACCATTATAGTTGTATCCCATTGCAAAACCATGAGCACCTGTGTCATGGATTACAAGCAGATCTCCCATGTCAACCTTCGGCAGGTAACGGTCGATTGCAAATTTATCATTGTTCTCGCAAAGAGAACCTGTTACATCATACATGTGGTCACATGGCTGATCTTCTTTTCCCATAACAGTAATATGATGATAAGCTCCATACATTGCAGGACGCATAAGGTTTACGGCACACGCATCAACACCGATATACTCTTTGTGAGTATGTTTCTCATGGATTGCCTTTGTTACCAGGCAGCCATAAGGTCCCATCATGAAACGTCCCATCTCTGTATAGATTGCGACGTCACCCATTCCGGCCGGAACGAGAACTTCTTCGTATACTTTACGAACGCCTTCACCAATCTCTCTGATATCGTTTGGAGTCTGATCTGGTTTGTAAGCGATTCCGACACCACCGGAAAGGTTGATGAACTTCACATGAGCGCCTGTCTCTTTCTGAAGCTTCACAGCCAGTTCAAACATCTCTTTTGCTAACATCGGATAATACTCATTTGTCACTGTGTTACTTGCAAGGAATGCATGGATACCGAATTCCTCAGCACCTTTTTCTTTCAGAATCTTGAATGCCTCAAAGATCTGCTCAGTAGTCATACCATATTTCGCATCTCCAGGATTATCCATGATATCGTTGCTGATCTTGAATACTCCGCCCGGATTGTAACGACAGCTGATCACTTTCGGAATATATCCTACCGCTTTCTCTACGCTCTCGATATGTGTGATATCATCAAGGTTGATGATTCCACCGATCTCATTTGCATATTTAAACTCTTCTTCCGGTGTATCATTTGAAGAGAACATGATGTCTCCTTCTTTGCATCCGATTGCTTTGGACATCATCAGCTCTGTCATGGAAGAACAGTCACATCCACATCCATACTCCTGAAGAATTTTGATCAGAAATGGGTTTGGAGTTGCTTTTACAGCGAAGAACTCTTTGAAACCTTTGTTCCATGCAAATGCTTCTTTTACTGCTTTTGCGTTGTCACGAATACCTTTTTCATCATAAAGATGGAAAGGGGTTGGAAACTGTGCTGTGATTTCCTGGAGTTTATCCAGAGTGACAAATGGTACTTTTTTCATAATAATCTTCTCTCCTCTTACTTCTTGTGTATATGTGTATATAAGTGATCCTGACAGTACTCATAATTTCCATTACATTTAGAACAGAAACGGAATTCCAGATTTGGATCATCTTTCTCTGTACGTCCACAGACTGCACATTTATGCTTCGTCACTCCCTGTGTATTACCAGGGAAAGGAACAGTCTTACTTTCTCCCATCGCTCTCTTAAACTGATTTCTCCGGTGGATTTCCTTCGGATTATATCGGTTAAGATTTCTTGTTCCCAGGAAGAAAATAATAAAGTTCAGTAAGGATGCAACGATTGGCAGAGCCATAAACCATGCTCCGTTCATAACATAGCTTACAACGTTCCATCCAACAATCAGGACATAAAAAAGTGCCATCCATTTCATTTTTATAGGAATCACAAAATATAACAAGATCTTCATCTCCGGATATGTCATCGCATATGCCAAAAAAACGGATAAACTAATATAATAAGTTGTAAATGGCTGACCATTTAAAACATCCGAAGCTCCTCCTGTAATAAAATACAATATAAATGCCGAAATTACAGTAAATAGTATTCCCGATAAAATATATAATGTAAATTTAAAAGAGCCCCATGTATGTTCCAAAGAACTACTTACAGGATAATAGAAGCACACAATTACTATAATAAATAAAAATAAATTCGTTGTTGTTGGCGGATAAATTACCCACGTTATCAATCTCCATATCTGTCCATGTAAAATTTGAGTCACATTCAAAGTAAGCATAGACAACAATTCTGGATTCAAAAACATCAGCGCATATCCCAGCACATAACTTACAATAATATATATCGTAAGATTCTCAATCCCGCGATTTCCAAATTTGCGTTCCAGTTTGTCAATAAATTTCATAAGTCTCCTTTACTAAATGAAGCGAAGCTCTCCTTCGCTTTACTCTGTCCATGACCAGTCTGCCGCTTAAGCCAAACCAATCATGTGTTACCGACACCTTTATTCTCAGTGGCAATAAAATTTCTACAGTATACAGTAAAATCAGAAAAACTTCTTCTTGGAAAGAAATGCCCCTGCAATGATACTCACCACGACAGAAAGGATGATAATAAGTAAAAATCCCCATGGTGTCTTGGAAAGCGGCATTCCCGCTGCACTTACGTTCATTCCATAGGCACTGAAAACAATAGTCGGTATACTCATAACGATTGTAATCAAAGCCAGTGCTTTCATAACGATGTTCAGATTATTTGAGATTACAGAAGCAAAGGTTCCCATCATACTGCTTAGAATCCCGCTGTAAATGTTCGCCATCTCAATCGCCTGCTTATTCTCAACGATAACATCCTCCAGAAGTTCTGTATCCTCCGGATATTTCTTGATACTCTCCACTTTCAGGAGTTTCTCAAGCACCATTTCATTTGATTTTAGAGAGGTTGTAAAATATACCAGTGATTTCTCCAGTTCCAGAAGTTCCATTAACTCCTGATTTCTCGTAGACAGATGAAGTTTCTCCTCGATCTGCTCGCTCTTCTTATCTATAATACGCAGATATCTCAGATACATACTGGCATTACGGTACAAAATCTGCAGGATAAATCTTGTCTTCATATAAGTAAAGAAATTTCTGACCCTGCCTTCCATAAATCTGGTAAGCACCTGTGTATCTTCCAGACATATAGTAAAAATCATCTTCTGCGTTACTATAATACCAAGAGGGATGGTCACATACCAGTCCTTCTCATTACGCTCTTCAATAGTAGGTACATCTGCAAGGATAAGGGTGTAATTGTCCTCCACTTCAATACGGGAACGTTCCTCCTCATCCAAAGGCGCGCGCAAATCGTCTACCTCTATCCCAAACTGCTCGGAAATTTCAAAAATCTCTGTTGCTGTAGGATTCGTCAGTGCAATCCAGCATCCTTCCTGTGATTCCTGTATTTCATGGATTGAGCCATCGATTGTCTTAAAAATCCTTACCACGATCCACACTTCCCTTCTTCTCTCGATTTCCCCTCATCATATAAGCTGCTCCTCATCCTGCATACGGCAGCCTATATAAACTCTCTGTTTTGTACAAAGATTCAACATCCATTATAATTTGAACATGAATTTTTGTCAATTCCAATGCTTTCGGTTTACAAAACTTTTACACTTCGCTATAATAAAGTCATATGTGTACTTCAAACATGTACACACTATATAAAAAGTGATAGCAAGAAAGGACTTAAAACATATGAGCCAGTCATCATTTGGAAATAAATTCAAGGTAACTACCTGGGGAGAATCCCATGGAAAAGCCCTCGGCGCTGTTGTAGACGGATGCCCTGCCGGACTGTCCCTCTGTGAAGAGGATATCCAGGTCTTCCTCGACAGAAGAAAACCAGGACAGAGTAAGTACACCACTGCCCGCAAAGAGGGAGACCTCGTAGAGATCCTCTCCGGCGTTTTCGAGGGCAAAACAACCGGTACTCCTATCTCTTTAATGGTAAGAAACACAGACCAGCGTTCCAGAGATTATGGTAATATCGCTTACTCCTACCGTCCGGGACACGCTGACTATACTTTCGATCAGAAATACGGATTCCGCGATTACAGAGGTGGCGGTCGTTCTTCCGGACGTGAAACCATCGGAAGAGTCGCAGCAGGTGCTATCGCTTCCAAAATTTTAAGCGAACTTGGCATCTCCATCTGCACCTACACCAAATCCATCGGACCTGTAGAAATCACAACATTTGATAAAGAAGAGATAAATAACAACGCATTCTATATGCCGGATGCCCTGACAGCTGCCAAAGCAGGTGAATATCTGGAAGAATGTATGAAAAATCAGGACAGCGCCGGCGGTGTGATCGAATGCCGCATCAGCGGTACTCCTGCCGGACTCGGCGACCCTGTCTTTGACAAACTCAATGCCGTACTTGCACATGCTTTAATGTCTATCGGAGCTGTCAAAGCCGTAGAAGTCGGTGATGGCATTGCCGTAACCTCCCTGAAAGGCTCTACTGATAATGATGGTTTCACAGTCAAAGATGGAGAAATCGTCAAAACTTCCAACCATGCCGGTGGCATCATGGGCGGTATCAGCGACGGAAGCGAAATCATTCTCCGTGTTCACATTAAACCAACTCCGTCCATCAGCCAGCCACAGCAGACTGTCACCAAAGACAAAGAGCCACTTTCCATGGAAATCCACGGTCGCCACGATCCCGTTATTGTTCCAAGAGCCGTTGTTGTCGTAGAATCCATGGCTGCAATCACACTTGCAGACGCACTCTTCGCCAACATGAGTTCACAGATGGATAAAGTGCGCGACTTTTACCTGTAAATATTGGCAGCTGTTCAATAAGCAGCCATCCCTCAAAATGTTCAAACATAAAATTACAGAGCATATAAAATCCCCTGCGTTAATTACTTATCACCTTTTGTAATTAATGCAGGGGATTTTTCATACTCTAAGTCAATCGGATATTCGCAATCCGCTTTCGCTACTTGCTCATAAGTTCTATTTATTCTTCCGGTACCGGCCAGATACGGATACTGTTCGGTTCTGAAACTTTTAAAGGTTTTCCGTTCATTACAATAATATTCTTCTCATAATCCACTGTAAAAATAGTAATAGTATTACTTACATGATTTATAGCAGCCAGATGCTTATCATCCGGGAAGAGTACCAGGTCTTTCGGATACTCACCACTAATCGGAAGTGTAAACTTTCTGGTAAGCAGTCCTGTCTCTTCATCTCTCTCAAACATAGATACGGTATCCTCACCTGCTGTTGTGCAGAACAGATGCTTTCCATCATTTGCAAGGGACAGACCTGATGCAGCATTATGTGTATCGTGAGAATCCTTCTTTATACTTGTCTCAATACTCTGAATCAGTTCAAACTCCGGTGCCTTACCGCTTCCATCATATTTATAAGTCTTGATCTCATTTGTAAGTTCAAAAAGAATATAAGCAAACTTGCCATCATCACTGAAACGGATGATACGCGGACCACTCTCTCTCGGACATCTTAAGATATCCACCAGTTCAAGCTTATCACGCATTTTATTGATACGATAAATCTTCACCTGATCAATTCCGTTATCAACTGCGCACAGATATTTATTATCCGGTGTCGGACGCACACAGTTTACATGCGGACGGAAGTTACGCTCTGCAACACTTCCAAGTCCCTTATGAAATACACCATCCATCAGGCTTCCAAGTCTTCCGTCCTTATGAGTATGTACAACGGTCACCTTACCGTCATGGTATCCGGCAACATAAAGATATCTGCCATCCACATCAGTGGAAAGGAAACATCCTCTCATTCCATCAATATTCACACTGTTGATACGTGACAGATCACCATTCTTATCACGTTCAAACACTGCAACACCCTCATCCTCGATAGAATAGAGATACTTGCCATTCTTTGAAACAGCCGTGTGGGATGCGTTACTTACTTCAACACTGCTGCGCTCTGTAAGAGTACCATTCTCCACATCAACATCATATACATGAATCCCCTGTCTGGAAGAGCCATGTGTATAAGAACCCACATAAGCTACATATTTTTTCTCACTCATAATGTTCGTCCTCCTGCTGTCCTTCTAATACATCAAAAATCAGTCAACTATTCACGATGTACTCATCTATTGCCCGTTACTCTGGCCGGCACTGCCATATGATGTCGATATTATAGCACATTTTGCCAATACTCACAAGACAACCCACCCCATTTTTATGTATTTTTCCAAATCCAAAGAAAAAAGGCCGTCATCTCCCCTTCGAAAGATAGCAGCCATTTAATCCCATTATTTAAAATAATTCTTAACCGCTTCCAGCGTCTTATCAATAATCTCATCTGTATGAGCCGTAGAAAGGAACATAGCCTCAAACTGAGACGGTGCCAGATGAATCCCCTGTGCCAGCATTCCCTTGAAATATTCAGAAAACGCCTTCGTATCCGCACTCTTCGCAGAAGTATAATCCACAACCTCCTGCTCAGTAAAGAACAGACTACCCAGAGAAGAAACATGGTTCACATGATAAGGAAGATCTTTCTCAGCCAGGATCTTCTCCATACCGCTGTAAAGTCTCTCACCCTTCTTTTCCAGTTCCTTATAAACTTCCTGATGCTCATAGAGATATTTCAGCTGAGTCAGTCCCGCAGCCATGGCGATCGGATTACCACTTAAAGTACCGGCCTGGTAAACCTTACCAACAGGAGAAACCAGTTCCATGATTTCTCTTCTTCCACCATAAGCGCCAACAGGCATACCTGCTCCGATGATCTTACCATAAGTAACCAGATCTGGTGTCACCCCGAAATACTCTGCCGCTCCGCCAAAAGCCAGACGGAAACCAGTGATAACTTCATCAAAGATCAGAAGTGCGCCATACTCATCACAGAGCTTTCTCAGTCCCTCCAGGAAACCATTCTTCGGAGGAACCACACCCATGTTAGCGCCAACAGCCTCAACGATAACAGCTGCTGTCTGGCCATCAGCCTGTTCCATCAGTGCACGAACGCTGTCCAGATCATTATAAACTGCTGTCATGGTATCCGCTGTGCAACCTTTCGGTACACCTGCGCTGTCAGGAACACCACTTGTCATCACACCTGAACCTGCACTTACCAGCATTGCGTCACTATGTCCATGATAACATCCGGCAAATTTGATGATCTTATTCTTCCCCGTAAAGCCTCTCGCAACACGAACAGCACTCATAACAGCTTCTGTTCCGGAGTTAACCATACGTACCATGTCCACATGCGGAATATGATCACAGATAAATTCTGCCATCTCCACTTCAATAGCAGTCGCACATCCAAAGCTTAAGCCCTTCTCGCAGGCCTTCAGCACGCTTTCCTTTACTGCCGGAAAGTTATGTCCAAGGATCATCGGTCCCCAGGAATCAATATAGTCCACATATTCATTGCCTTCTACATCATAAATATAGCAGCCATCTGCGCGGTCAATAAATCTTGGTGCCATACCGATTGCACCGTAGGCACGAACCGGGCTGTTTACTCCTCCCGGAATCACCTTCACCGCTCTGTCAAATAATTCTTCTGAAGTTCCCATTAGCCGATTCTCCCTTCATCCATACACTTGGCAAGTTCTTTTGCATAATAAGTCAGATAAATCTGCGCACCTGCACGATAAGCACTTACAGCCATCTCGCACATGATACGTTCCTCATCGATCCAGTCCATCTTTGCAGCGGCTTTTACCATTGCATATTCACCACTCACACTGTACGCTGCAACCGGCACATTCACTGCCTTGGATACTTCTGAAACCATATCCAGATAAGACATTGCAGGTTTTACCATAATGATATCTGCGCCTTCTTCTACGTCAGTCAGAGCCTCTTTCATTCCCTCTCTTCTGTTGTGGAAATCCATCTGATAGCTCTTTCTGTCACCAAAGGATGGGGCTGATCCTGCTGCATCACGGAATGGTCCATAGAAAGCAGACGCATATTTTACTGCATATGACATGATCGGTGCTTCATAATGTCCGTTTGCATCAAGAGCTTCGCGGATTGCACGAACACGTCCGTCCATCATGTCAGACGGTGCTACCATGTCTGCACCGGCCTCTATATGAGAAACGGCAGTCTTGGCAAGTAATTCCAATGTTGCATCATTGTCTACATCATGACCGCAGAGTACTCCGCAGTGACCATGGGAAGTATACTCGCACATACATACATCAGTGATATAGTACATATCCGGGAACTGTTTTTTTGCTTCTCTTAAAGCTTTCTGTACGATTCCGTTCGGATCATACGCACCGCTTCCCACTTCATCTTTGTGATCTGGAATCCCAAACAGCATAACACTGTTTACACCAGCCTTCTGCAGGCGTTCCAGTTCAAAAGGAAGACGGTCTACGCTGTAACGAAACTGTCCTTCCATAGATGGAATTTCTTCTTCAATTCCTGTTCCCTCTTTTACAAATAACGGATAGATAAGGGAAGACTTGTCCATTCTTGTCTCTCTTACCATTTTTCTTAAGTTTTCACTGCCTCTTAATCTTCTTGGTCTCTGAATTAAATCCATGTCTTTTTGCTCCTTTTTACATCTAAATCCATAAATTGGAATTTCTACTTATCAGCAAATTTCCAGTTTCATTTGCTCTACTAATTCAATCAGACTCTCAATCGTCGCCTTTTCAGCCATTCGGGTCTGCATGCCATATGCATCTGCCGCAGCTTTCGTCTGTTTTCCGATACATGCAGCTTTTACTTTTGTATAATCAAGACCAGGAGTGCCTTCCACAAAACCTTTTACGGTAGAAGCACTGGTAAATACCACACAGTCCACACTTCCGGTCTCAAATTCTTTCTTCTCATCGATCAGTCTGCTCTTCTCATAGCGGGTCGTATAAGTAGCAATATCATCTACTTTTGCGCCGGTTTCTTCCAGCAGACTGGTCAGTTTCTTATTTCCGGCTTCTGCCCTTGGAATCAGAATATTCTCATTCCCCTGCAGTTCCTTCGCAAGTTCTGCTCCAAGCGTATCCCCATCGTATACGCTCGGCACAAAGTCCGCCATCAGATGGTGTTCTTTAAGCTTTTTCTTCGTTCCTTCACCGATCACTGCGATCTTCGCCTGACCAATACTTCGCACATCCATCTCTTTTTTATCCATCTCATCAAAAAAGATTTCCACACCGGCCGGACTTGTGAAGATGATCCACTGATACGTCTGGATTTTCTCAAATGTCTCGTATAATCTGCTGTTATCTTCTACCGGTACTGTACAGATTGACGGCAGTTCCAGCACCTCCGCGCCCCTTTTGCGAAGAAGATCAGCGGTCTTTGAGATATGCTGTCTTGGTCTTGTCACCAGGACTTTCCAGCCTGCCAGCGGAAGTTTCTCATACCAGGCAAATTTATCTGCCAGAGAGCATACCTTTCCGACAACAATAATCGCAGGTGTCTCAATTCCCTGTCTGTCCACTTCTGCTTTCAGAGTACCGACTGTAGCTACCACACGTTTCTGTCCTGCCGTAGTTCCTTTCTGAAGGACTGCTGCCGGCATATCCGGATCCATACCCCCTGCAAGAAGTCCGCTGCAGATATCTTCCAGTGCGGCAATTCCCATCAGGAAAACCAGCGTTCCTTTTGTCTGTGTCAGCGCCTTAAAATCAATATCATACTCCTGTCCTGCACGTTTATGTCCTGTAATGATATGCAGGGAAGAGCAGAAATCTCTGTGCGTCACAGGAATTCCGTTATACGCCGGAACAGAAATCGGAGAAGTCACTCCCGGTACAATCTCATACGGGATTCCATTCTCAGAAAGAAGTTCCAGTTCCTCACCGCCTCTGCCAAAAAGGAATGGATCTCCACCTTTAAGTCTTACTACTTTATTTCCTTTTTGAGCCTCTTCCAGAAGGACTTTATTGATATCCTCCTGTACCATGGTGTGATGGCTTGCTCTTTTTCCCACGTTGATCAGTCTTGCGTGCTCCGGAATTCTTGCCAGAACGCCTTCGCCAACCAGACTGTCATATACTACCACATCTGCCTGCTGCAAAACCGCTTCGCCCTTTAATGTAAAAAGGCCGATATCTCCCGGTCCTGCACCAACCAGCCAAACTTTGCCAGATGTCATTTGTTTTCTCCTTATTATCACCTGATATACCAAGCTATTTTATATCAGTTATTTACTTTCGCAATCAAACTTCAACTGTTTTGCAAGAGCAATTCCCAGTTCAGTGCCTTTCCCTGCAGAACCTTTTATCTGCCCTGTAAGCCACTTTCCTGTCGCTTCGCTATAATATAATCCACGGATAAAGATCTCATCTCCACTTACCTCTGCAAACGCGGCTACCGGTGAAGAACATCCTCCGTCCAGATATTTTACATAGGCACGCTCTGCACTTCCTGCCATCCATGCATTTCTGTCGCAATATCCTTTCAGATAAGAATAGTCCTGATCCTTTCGTCCCTGCACCGCCAGAATTCCCTGTCCGGCTGCCGGGATCATTTCATCCGGTGTAAAATATCGGTTGATTCTTGCCTCCAGGCCCAGACGTTTCAACCCCGCCGCAGCCAGAATCAGTCCGGAATACTCTCCCTCATCCAGCTTGCGCAGTCTTGTCTGCAGATTTCCGCGAATACTCTTTACTTCCATCTCCGGATATAATTTCTTTAACTGAAGAGTTCTTCTTAAACTGGAACATCCCAGCGGTTTCTCAGGATTCAGTTCTGTGACACCCTCCGGAAGTACCAGCACATCCCTTGGATCTTCTCTCTTTGAAAAAGCCAGCAGCGGAAGTTCCTCAGGTACTTCCATCGGCATATCCTTCAGGCTGTGCACAGAAAGATTACTTCTGCCATCCATCAGTGCTCTGTCCAGTTCTTTTACAAACAATCCCTTGCCGCCTACTTTATCCAGGGTACGGTCAAGAATAATATCTCCTGTCGTTTTCATAGTCAGAATATCCACCGTTATCTCAGGACTGTTATTCTCTTCTATGTAACTTTTTACCATTTCACTCTGTAAAACTGCAAGTTTACTCTCTCTGCTTCCAATGATCACCTTCGTCATCATTCTCCTCCTCATCTTCCCGCGCGACTTTCTCCAATGCATCCTGGATTTCTTCCCTTATCCTGCGCGCTTTCTTATGGTCAAGACCGCTGGCCGTAATTCCGACCACCAGTCCTTCCTGCATATAGATTCCCGGAAAATAAAAATCACACTGCTCTCTGTCACTGGCTACATTTACATAAATCCCTTCCTGTCGGCAGATTCTATGTATCTCATCATTCAGTTTTCTGTCATTTGTGGCAGCGATCACCATATACGCCATCGCAAAATCAGATCGCTTCACCGGACGTGTGAGCAGTTCCACATAGCCAGCTTTACTAAGCTCCATCATCTCCATGGTAACCTTCGGTGCAATGACTCTGATATTTCTGGTAAATGACAGCAGTGTTTTTACCCTGCGGGTTGCGATATTTCCGCCTCCCACCACCACGATATTCTTATCCGATAAATCTATAAACATTGGAAAATAAGGCTTATTCTTCATATATTTTCTCCAGTCCTGCAACACACTCCAGAAAAGCTTCCTGATTCAGACTGTCCCGTAAGCCAAAAATCAGCTTATTTACTACTTTTCCGGCGGCGGTATCTACTGCCTGCACCAGGTTCTGTCTGTCATCCTCTTCCATTGGTGTTTTCTTCAATATCTTCGCAATTCTGAGATTCAGGTCATTTACTGCCTCTTCTTTGATCTCCTGAATTCTCGGAATCAGGTCTCTTCCATCCAGCCATTGGAAAAACTCATCCATCTGTTCTCTTACAATTGCGCCTGCCGCCTCCAGATTCTCCTGAAGTTCTGCCGGAATCTCTTCAATACGGAAACTATCCATATCGTAAAGTGTGATTCCCTGAATCTTTCCAATAGATGGCTCAATATCTCTTGGAACTGCCAGATCGATCAGAATCAGTTCATCTTTCATCTGAAGATTCTGAAACAGTTCTTCCCTTAATGTAAAGTTTGGGCTCGCAGTCGCACTTACCACCAGATCACACTGCGACACATACTCCATTCTCTCTCCGTAATTAATACGTTTGCATCCCAGCGGAATATTTACTACACCGCTTCTATACTGGCGGATCGTCACGGTCACATCTGCCCCTGCTTCTCTCAGAGCCTGTGCAGCTACTTTTCCCATCTCTCCATTTCCAATAACCATGCAGGTCTTGTCCTTAAGAGAATACCCCTTCTGGGCCAGGAATCCGATTGCCTGATGGATTACTGACGGGTTTCCATGGGAAAAGGGAACTTCCGTCTTGATTCTCTTTCCTGCTGTAACGGCCATTCTGAACAGAACTTCCAGAACCCCGTCTGCCGCAAAATTCTCTCTTGCCAGATTCAATGCATCCTTTACCTGTGTAAGAATCTGATCCTCCCCGATAATCTGGGATTTCAGTCCGCTTGTAAGATAAAAAAGATGTTCGACTGCCTCTTTGTCTTTTCGTTCCACAAAATATTCTCTATAAGAATCTTCTGTGATTCCTTTTAACTGACAGAGACAGTCGTAAAGACAGACTTCCTCGTCATCATCCACACTTGCCCAGACTTCCAGGCGGTTACAGGTTGAAAGGATCACACATCCGTAAATTCCTTTGTGGTTCTTTATTTTTTCCATGGCTTCACCGGCATTTTTCTTTGTAAATGCGAAATGCGCACGTATATCTACCGGTGCCATATTATGATCTATTCCAATCATGGAAATACTCATAATTTCTACTTCTCCTTCGTATCTCCTATTTTCGTCCAAAAATAGTTACTGTTCACTTCGTGTACAGTAACACGCTACGCGATGCACAGATTTATGCTAATCGCATAAATCGCGCGGTATGTCTCGGGTTTTCTGTGACCTTCGCTCACAAAAAACACCTCGCGGGATACTACCAATGAACAGTAATCAAAAATATCATAAACATTTCCTGCGAAGATGTCAATTATAAACACACGAAAAGCGCCCGAAATGAGCATTTATGCTACACGCTTATTCGGACGTTTTTTGCTTTGCTACCTGATATCTGTATACAGGATGCTCCTGCAATATCTCACGGTGAATATTTTCTTACTCTTAACGGAATTCCATTCTGCGCAGCCAAAATCTTACTCTGCGCTACCTTTTCCTCCCCGATCACGTCTACAACTGTAAATCGTACATCGTCGATGTACTGTTTGCAATCTCTTGCAAATTTCAGCATGGCATCAAAGGACTTCTCTCCGTATGCCGGTCGGACCACCTCATTGTAAGAAGCTGCATCCGGCATGTTAAGGCTGATAGATACACTATCTACTGCCTGACAGACTTCCTTTGCCGTGGAACGGTTATGGAAGATATAAGCGGTCATCAGCGTGGTAAGAGCCGCCATTACAGCTGTTGCCGTAATTTTCTTTACTGTACTTGCGGTCTGTACATTCTGTTTTGTTGTTGTTACTTCTGACATAATAACTCCTCCTCGCTATGCCTTTTTAACTGTATTTTATGAATTTTCTGTCAATCAGGCTGATAAAAATATCCACCTAGTATTCATCCCCAAAAACAGCTACAGCATTTTTAAATATTTTTCAAAGCAGACACCGTCATTTCTGTCGGTTCCTTCCAGTACCGCATCATGAATGGCTCTGGCAAGGAATGCGATTGCTTTCTGCACACATTCCTTCATGGAAATTCCTTTTACCATTCCTGCGCTGAGCACGGATGCAAACAGGTCTCCGGTTCCGGAATAGCTTCCGCCTTCTTTTATGGAAAAATACCAGTCTGCTTCATTTTCCTCTATTACCAGATTACCCATTTTCACACTGCCATCACCGCACACTACATCCACTCCGGTGATAACAATCGATTTTAATCCAAAACGGTCTGCCAGCTCTCTGCCGGATTTCTCTGTTTCTTTCAGCTGCTGTGTCTCGTCCATCTGAGAAAAAAGTTCCATTTTCTCTTTCATGCCCTGTTCTCCATACAAAAGCAACAGTGCTTCCGTAAGATTCGGGGTAATTACTGTCGCATGCTGAACAAGAATCCTCATCTTCTCGCAAAGTTCTTCGGAATATGTCCTGTAAATATTTCCTCCATCGCCCATTACAGGATCTATCAGGATATGTGTCTCATCCGTACAGAACATATCTGTAAATTTCAAAATCACATCTACCTGTCTGGCATCTGCCAGAAACCCTGTATATACACCATCCGGTTTAAAACCCATTTTCTTCCATTCGTCCATGATCAATTGCATCCGGTCTGTATAATCATCCCAGAAATAAGAACCGTATCCGGTCTGGTTGCTCAGAACTGCTGTAGGCAATGGACAGGCCTGCACTCCCATAGAAGAAATCACCGGTATTGCCGCTGTCAGGGAACATTTTCCCATTCCGGACAGATCATGAATGACTGCAATCTTCTTCAATTTATCAGTACCTCTTGCTTTCTTAATAAGTCTGTCATCAGCCTGAAACATCTGAATTTTTATTCTTCCAGATGTGTTTTCATTCTGACCTTATTAATATAGCATTGGATTCTGCATCTGGATATATCCAGTTTTGTATTTTTTTTAGAGGCCAGTTTTATGTCAGATATAATATAAAATAAACTCAAATCCATCGGATATCTGTGATTCGCTTCAATTACCTGTCCATAACAGGTAACCGGAGTCAATATCCTCTGTTATTATCGATCATATAAAGTAATGCATTACAGATACATGCCGCGATATTGCTTCCGCCTTTCCTTCCTCTTGCCACAATATACGGAACGTCTGCCTGCATGATCAGTTCCTTTGACTGTACCACATTTACAAAACCTACCGGCACGCCAATAATGAGTTCCGGATTCAGTTTGCCATCCTCGATCAGTTCATAAAGACGCACCAGTGCTGTCGGGGCGTTTCCAATAGCAAAGATCAGTTTCTTTCCCATCGCTGCTGCTTTATCCATGCTGGCAGTTGCCCTTGTTGTTCCATTGGCTTTGGCTGTCGCTGCCACATCTTCATCCGAAATAAAGCAGAATACCTCTCCACCATAACGGGAAAGAACTCTTTTATTGATTCCGGATTCCGCCATATGTGTGTCTGTCACAATGCAGGCTCCTTCTTTAATCGCCGCGATAGCTTTCTGTACTGCATCCTCAGAAAAGCAAAGATTCTTTGCATAATCAAAGTCTGCACTTGTATGAATGCATCTCTTTACGATCAGTTCCGTTCCGGGAATCAATTCTGTATCTCCCAGCTCCTCTGTAATGATCTCAAAGCTACGCTTCTCTATATCCATCGGTTTTACATTTTCCAGCTCTACTTTCATTTTATACCTCCAAAATCTGCTCGAGCAGATAATATCATCCGCTTTCGCTTCATAACTGCAGAACGTCTTTTATATTACACTCCCTGCTCCAGAATCTCATAAATCTTCTTCATATCCAGATGCTTCCGAAGTTCAGAAGCCAGAATGTCATACTGTGTCTCTTTAAATGCCGCAAAATCAACTCCTGTCATCTCAGATACATCAAGTCCTTTCTTTTCTCCGAGTGCGCGGACAACAGCCTCCGCAACATCTTCTTTGTCAAAAACTCCATGTACATAAGTTCCACAGACATTTTTACAATATGCACCATCTTCCTTCCGGCTGCCTGATACGTGATCCTCAATCGACACACAATGACCTGCGTTTTCTTTCAGAACAGTCTCTCCCATATGAATCTCATAGCCTTCCAGTTCCGCGCCGGAAAGAGCAGCAAGATCTCCGTTCAGATTCAGGAACTTTCCGGATACTCTGGTTCGTGTCTTATTCTCTGCAAATATGGTATCCATAGGCAGAAGTCCCATTCCTTTGATCGTTCCGCCCGCTTCTACATGGTGAGGGTCGCTTAAAGTTTCTCCGAGCATCTGATAGCCGCCACAGATTCCGAAAATAATCTTTCCTCTTGCTGCTTCTTTGAGTACTGCCGCTTCCAGTCCATTTGCGCGCATCCAGAGAAGGTCTTCCATGGTATTCTTCGTTCCCGGCAGAATGATCATATCCGGATTCTTTAATTCACTTACATGCTGTACATAACGAAGAGAAACCCCCGGAATACTTTCAAATGGGTTAAAATCTGTGAAATTAGAAATTCTCGGCACCCGGATAACTGCAATATCAATCAGATCCACTTCCGTTTTTCTGTCAAATCGCTCCGTCAGACTGTCCTCATCCTCCACCTGAATATTAAGATAAGGCGCCACACCAACTACCGGGATATGACTTCTCTCCTCCAGCATTTGTACGCCCGGATCAAGGATTGTCTTGTCTCCGCGGAATTTGTTGATGATCAGTCCTTTAACCATCTGGCGCTCATCCTCTTCCAGAAGCTCCACTGTACCGATCAGCTGGGCAAAAACACCGCCTCTGTCGATATCTCCAACCAGAAGTACCGGAGCTTTCGCCATCTTTGCCATTCCCATGTTTACGATATCTTCTGTTTTCAGATTGATCTCTGCAGGGCTTCCTGCTCCTTCGATCACGATAATATCGTTCTCTGCTGCCAGCGCATTATATGCTTTCATGATATCCGGCACCAGTTTTTTCTTATATTTGAAATAGTCTCTGGCGCTCATGGTTCCAAGGACTTCTCCATTTACGATCACCTGAGAACCAACGTCATTGGTAGGTTTTAACAGAATCGGATTCATCAACACTGAAGGCTTGATTCCTGCGGCTTCCGCCTGCATAACCTGTGCTCTTCCCATTTCCAGCCCCTCTTCTGTAATAAAGGAATTCAGAGCCATATTCTGTGATTTAAAAGGTGCTACCCTGTATCCGTCCTGCTTAAAGATCCTGCACAGACCGGCTGCCAGTAAGCTTTTTCCTGCATTGGACATTGTCCCCTGCACCATAATCGCTTTTGCCATTTCTTTGTCCCCTCTTTTCTTTTGCTGTATTTCTTATTTTCTATATTTTCATAATTATCTATAAATAATGTCAGGGATAAAAAATCTTTTGATTCCGACTTAATACCACCGATTATAATGGTTTATCCCACTAGTTCTGTCAACACCCGCACCAGCTTTTCATTCTGTTCATGAAGTTTCACTGCCACGCGGTAATATCCTTTCTGTAGCCCCGGATAGTTGCTGCAGTCACGAATCAGAATTCCTTTTGACACACATTTCTCAAATAAATCTTCCGGTCCACGAAAGAATATATAATTTGCCTCTGACGGATATACCTTCAGGCCAAGCTTTGTCATTTCTTCCTTCAGCCACGCAGATTCCTGAAAAATGATCTTTCTTCCTTTTTCTACGTATTCCGTTTCTTTCAGCGCCGCCAGTCCTGCCTGCTGTGCCATGGTAGATACATTCCAGGGCTGTGTCACTGCCTCCATCCGTTCCAGAACTTTTCTGTCAGAACAGAATCCATATCCAAGGCGCACACCCGGAATCGCATAACGTTTGGTAAATGCCTTAAGCAAAAAAAGATTCGGGTGCTCTGCAAGTTTTCCCTTTAATGTATGTCTGTCCGGATCTTTTACAAAATCCAGGAAGCATTCGTCCACGACTATAAAGATACCAAGTTCTGAACAACTTGCAAGAATCTTCTCCGGTAATTCCTGCGGCATTGTGATTCCTGTAGGATTATTTGGATTACACAGAAAAATAATATCTGGTTTTTCTGTTTTAAGAAGCTGCAGATAATTTTCCTCTACACAAAAATCTGCCGTTTCTTCCAGATAATATCTTGTGATCTCACATCCCACGCTCACCAGTGCCTGCTCATATTCTGCAAAGGTCGGTGCCAGAAGAAGTGCTTTTTTCGGATTTTTTGCTCTGCAGAGAGAAAAAATAAGGTCTGCGGCTCCATTGCCGCAGATCAGATACTCTTTTTGCGTCTGCTCATAAACTGCGATTGCTTCTTTTAATGGTCCGCAGCCTACCCTTGGATAATCACTGAGACTATCCACGCTGTCTATGATTGCCTTTTTCACACTCTGCGGTGTCCCAAGAGGATTACAGTTTGCTGAAAAATCCAGGCAATGATCATATTTATATACATCACCGCCATGTATGTGTTTTGTCATCTGTTCTCTCCCGTCTCATAATATATGTCTGTATCACAGTCAACCGGATAAAATCATCCGCTTCCGCTACGTGGCTCTACACCGAATAACTGCTTCGCAGTTTATTCGGTTAAAACAGCCACGTTCTGACTGCCGCACTAATCAGCATAAATACTATTACACCCAAAATCACAGTAGCATAAAGCAGATGATTGGACCGTCTGATATCTTCTACTTCTATCGGCCGGATTGCATCTCCGATCGTCGGTTTCTCATAAAGTTTTCCAAAATAATATGCATTTCCGGCAAGCTGTACATCCAGTGCTCCTGCCATCGCAGCTTCTGTCTGTGCAGAATTCGGACTTGCGTGATTTCTTCTGTCACGACGGTAAATCTTTGCCGCATTTTTCACATCCATTTTTACAAACGCTGACGCAGCTACCATAAGCCATCCTGAGATTCTTGCCGGAATATAGTTTGCCACATCATCCAGTTTTGCAGCACAACGGCCGAAATAAAGGTACTTGTCGTTTTTGTATCCCAGCATGGAATCCATCGTGTTGATTCCTTTATATAAAAACATCAGCCAGACTCCGCCGATTGCCATATAAAACATCGGAGCTATAATTCCATCAGAAGAATTCTCTGCCACAGTTTCCACTGCCGCCTTTGTCACTCCCTCTTCTGTGAGAGACTGTGTATCTCTGCCGACAATCATAGATACTGCATAGCGTGCCTCATCCAGAGTTCCGTTTTTCAGTCTGTCATATACTTTCATGCTCTCTGTTTTCAGAGATTTCGTTGCCAGAAGCTGATAGCACCAGAATGTTTCCAGTGCCAGTCCTGCCCAGGCAGAAATTCCATAAAGAAAATGTAAAATCAGAAACGGGATTCCGCCACTGAACAGACAGACCAGGATTACTTCTACGGTACCTGCCACAAGTTCTCCCTTATCCGTTTTCGGAAAAATTTTCCGAAGTATCTTTTCCAGAAGCGCTATAAGATTTCCAATCACGCACACCGGATGATACAGCCATCTTGGATCTCCTATGATAAGATCAAGGATAAAACCTGCGGCCAGGGCATATATACTGTAATATAACATAATAAATAAGACTCCTTGTTACATACTTTATCTCAATCAGACATAATGTTGTGCTGTATGATATTCCAGACACTTTAACAGAAACGCTCTGGGAATGTTCGGATTGCCATAATAGTACAGATGCGGATATCCTGCCAGAAGATTTTCCTCACTGTGTACACAGTCCCAGCCTCGTTTGCTGAGAGGTTTTGACGCATGAAAATCTGTACCACAGTTCTCAGAATCAAAATAGTGAAACTCATGAGCCGGAATCTCCCCTATTTCTTCTGCCGCCTGTCCAAATACCGGTTGTCTGGCATTCAGTGTGATATACCCAAACCTCGTCAGTTTCGGAGTTCTGTAACACTTTCCCGGAATCACTCCACAGGTTTTACGGCTGATTCCTTCCATATCCTCCATCTGTTCATGAAGATACATAAAGCCGCCACACTCTGCCATGCAAGGCATCCCTTGTTTAATCGCCCGAACAATCTCCTCTTTCATGGATTCATTTTGTTCCAATGCCTCTCCGTTTAATTCCGGATAGCCTCCATAAAGCAGCAGCCCATCTAAATCTGACGGCAGATGTGCATCATGAACCGGTGAAAAATAAACTAGCTCTGCTCCCATTTCCTGCAATAGCCGAAAGTTATCTTCATAGAAGAAACAGAATGCTTCATCCCTGGCTACTCCAATCTTCAGTTTCTGTGGCAAATGAAAATCAAAGGCAGAATTTTTCTGATCCAGAGATTCCGGCACATTCAGATCCGGTGCTTTTTCTGCAAGTGCAAGGATTCTGTCTATTTCCAATGTCTCTTCCAGCACGCCTGCCAGTTTCTTCAGACGACCTTTCAAATCTTTGATCTCTTCCGGAAGTACCAATCCCAGATGACGGCTCTCAATCACGCAGTCCTCTACTTTCGGTACATAGCCAAGAACTTCCACACCCAACTGTTCTTCTGCCAACTTCTTCATCCTTGGGTAAAGCATCGGAGACATCTGATTAAAAATCACACCTTTGATATGGCTGTTCTTTTTATATTCCATAAAGCCTTTAATATAAGCAGCCAGAGAAATACTCATTCCCCTGCTGTTCACAATAAGAATCACAGGTGTATCTGTCGTATCTGCCAGATCATAGGCACTTGCTTTCGTGGAAATACCTCCCACTCCATCATAAAATCCCATGACACCTTCCATCACTGCGATATCGCAGTCCGCAGCATTTCGCCCAAGAAGATATCTGGTAACATCAGAATCTGTAAAAAAAGTATCAAGATTTCTTGATTTCGTTCCGATGACTCTGGAATGAAACATAGGATCTATGTAGTCCGGTCCACACTTAAAAGATGCCACCTTCATTTTTCTGTTTACCAGCGCCTGCAAAAGTCCGCAGGTAATCAGTGTCTTTCCACTGCCACTGGCTCCTGCTGCCAGAAGTATTCTTGGAATTTTCATCCTGTTTCTCCTCTATTTCTTCTGCAATGTAATAATATAAATTGGATTTTCGCCCATCATCATATGGTAACGTCCAATCGCCTTTGAACGTGCCGCACCAAGCTGGACAATCTCATTCTCCTCAAATCCAAATTCTTTCGCTGTCTCAAGTGCTTCAGACACTGTCTCCAGAGTAATGCAATTGATCACAATACGAACCTGAGGGTTCTTTTCGATCAGAAGCTTCACGATTTCTTTCAGATTTCCGGAGGAGCCTCCAATAAACGCATGTGTAGGTACCGGAAGTTCTGTCAGTGCCTCCGGTGCAAGTCCTTCGACGATCTCCAGATTATCCGCTGCAAATTTCGCCTTGTTCAGACGAATCAGTTCCACTGCATCCTCTTTCTTCTCTATCGCCCAGACTTTACCCTGATGAGCGCGAAGTGCCATCTCTATAGATAAAGAACCTGTTCCCGCTCCGACATCATAGCAGATGGAATCCTGTGCCAGACAAAGCTTTGAAAGTGATACAGTACGCACTTCCTCCTTCGTCATAGGCGCTTTGCCCCTGATAAATTCTTCATCTTTTATTCCATGAGTCTCCGGTCGTGTTATCGCATTCTCGTTGACCGCACAGACCACTGAGAGCGGATCACCCACATACTCTGTCAGTTCACTGGCCGGTTTTACAAAAATCTTCTCATTATCATAAGAAAGATTTTCTCCCATATAAAGAAGAACATCTCCCATGTCATATCCTGTCAGCTTTCTGGCAAGAACCGCCACTCCGTCTGAAGTTCCAAGAATCGCAAATACCTTTTTCTCATGGCGGATATGCGATATGAGATTACAGCCTCTTCCATGAGCACTGACAATCTTCGCATCATCCCAGGATAAGCCAATCTTTGACATAAAATATACTACAGAAGAAATTCCACACTGAACTTCTATCTTTGATTCTGCCATAACATCCAGCAGTTTTTTTGCTCCACTGTAGAATCCTACATCCCCAGAAAGAACAATCACAATGTTATCATACTCAGGGTGTTTCCCGATATAGTCTTTAATCTCCTGGCTTCTGTACTCCACGAATACGTCCTGTCCCGGACGCTTCACAGAATCCACCATTCTTTTCGCTCCGATCAGAAGATCTGCCTGATCCAGACTGTTCTTTCCCTGTACTGTCAACGTCTGAGAACTTCCCATGCCAATTCCAAGAAGCGTAATATGCGGCTGATGCGTCAGGCTGAAATGTTCCATAAGGAATCTCTTGCATTCTTTTACAGACATTCCATCTTCTTTCAACGGGCGCCCGATGATCACAGGAATCGCGTCACATTCCAGCGCCGCATCTATCTTATCCTGAAAACCGCCCGCTTTTCCGGTATCCTTTGTCACCAGATATTTACAATGGTACTGTCTTAACATCGCTGCATTTAATTCTCTGGAAAAAGGTCCCTGCATTCCGATCAGATGTTTTCCCTCAAAGCCTAGTCCGGCACATGCCTGCATGACGTTCGGCAGGGAAAGGACTCTGGCATAGAGACGTTCCTTATAATCTTTCATTCCCGTAAAACCAGCCAGTTCCTTACTTCCTGTTGTCAGCAATACATTTCCCTGTGTCCGGTCCAGGTACTCAGCTGCCGCCTGCACACTCTCCACATAGACAGCTTTCTCTTCATGTCCGCCCATTTCCCGCAGAACTCTATAGTAAAGTGTCTGTGTTTTCTCACAGGCTGTCCGGATATTCATGGTAACCTCAGCTGCATAAGGGTGCGTCGCATCCAGCACCATCTCCGGCTCCTCTCTGGCAAAAATCTGCTCCATGGCAGTTTCATCCAGTCTTCCTGTCTGCACAGTGAGATATTCATTTTCCATAAGAGATTTGCTGCCGTATTCTGTCGCGACAAATCCCATCGTCTGTACCTGATGTGCTGCCAGAAAACGGCAGACCTCATATCCTTCTGTTGTTCCTGCAAAAACAAGGACTTTATACATTCTTATATCCCCTTGGTGTAACCATCTTATGGTTGATTTCCTTTGTCTGCGAATTTCCGATAAATACAGTTGTAAACATATCTACCTGTGTATCTCTCAGTTCTTTTAATGTCATTACATTGGCTGTTTCGCCTTCTCTTGCGATATTAGAAACAGTTCCACAGATCGTATCCGGTGACTTATATTTCATCATCAGGTCGCATGCTTTCTGCAGATAATCATGGCGTTTCTTACTGGATGGATTATAAAGACATACGACAAAATCTGCCTGAGCTGCAGCCAGAAGTCTTGCTTCGATCTTTTCCCATGGAGTAAGAAGGTCGCTTAAGCTGATAAGACAGAAATCATGGATCAGAGGTGCACCAAGAACTGCCGCTCCGCCTGTAGCTGCTGTCACACCCGGAATGATCTCCAGTTCTGTTTCCGGATAATTAACGCCGACCTCATACATCAGTCCTGCCATACCATAAACTCCGGCATCACCGCTGCAGATCATAGAAACCGTCTTGCCTTTCTTCGCTTCTTCAAAAGCAAGAACGCAGCGGTCAACCTCTTTCTTCATTGGTGTAGTCATAAATTCTTTTCCAGGGAAGTATTCCTTTACCAGATCAACATATACAGTGTATCCGATGATCGCATCACTTTCATTCATTGCGCGGATTGCCTTTCCTGTCATCTGGTCATAAGCTCCCGGTCCGATTCCGATTACATATATTTTACTCAAAATGTATCCTCCATTCTCTGGCTGCCACTGCTGTGGTCACACCGTTTTCTCCTTTTTTCTTCTGAATCAGTCTGCCATTACCGCTGGCAAAAACTGCACTTCTCTCACAGACATTATCTACACCTGTGATTTTCTTTACAAACGGTGAGGGCGTAAATTCTCCCGGCACCTGTTTTAATTCATCTTCTGTATAAGTGACAAAAGGAATCTGCCAGTCTTTTGACAACGCTTTGATTCCCTGTTCTTCTTTCTTCAGGTCAATGCTGGCGATCTGTTCAAATGCTTCTTTAAAAAATCCGCCTGTATCGAGCACTTTCTGTGCCGCCTCTGCGATTCCTTCGGCATCTTTGCCCTTACGGCATCCCATTCCCAGCGTCAGGTTTCCTGGAACAATCTGTGTCGTAGACGCAAAAGGCTGACAGGATGTATGTATTGTAACAGCGGCTCCACAATCTATCTCTGAACCATCCAGCTTTCCGACAATTGATTCTGCATTTTCAGATATCATTTCTTTGCTTTCTGGTGATTCCGTAGTATCTGACTGCATGCCTTCCATATTTCTAACCGGGATTCCCCGTTCGTCACACATAATCAGTCCTTCCGGCAGTCTGCCATCTACAGGAAATTCACTGTAAAATCCCACTTTTTTTCCTGCCAGAAGCGCTGCTGAAACTTCTTTTGCCGCTTTCATATTGAAAATGCTACAATCATTTTTCTTTGCAAAGACATCTACCGCAAAGCGATGATGCAGGTCTGTGGCGGTCGTTACCACCGGTACTGCGTTTAATATTTCTGCCGTTTTCAGCGCCAGTTCATTAGCGCCGCCCAAATGCCCTGACAGCAGTGAAATCACGAACTTCCCGCATTCATCCACCACAAGCACCGCCGGATCTGATTTCTTTGACACTACATAAGAAGCAATACTGCGGACTGCAATTCCACTTGCGCCAATGAAAATCAACGCATCTGAATCAGGAAATTTCTCCCCTGCCCATGCAGAAGTACTGATCTGTATGGAGTCCGGCAGGTATTTACTTTTTTTGTCAAGGGTTGCCGTTATGCCGGCAGATTTCAGTCCCCTGCATAATTTCTCACCTGTTTCCTGTCCGGTCAGGCTGAAACAGATCATTGCAATCTTCATTTTATCCTCCTATCGAAGGTTCTTTTCTTATTTTGTAGCCTCGCGGAACTCTGTCGTAAATTCCGGATCGTACAGTTTGGAACGATCGTAATGTGCTGCTGCCACACTGTCACCAATGATCATCAATGCGGTTTTTGTGATATTGTTATCTGCTGCTGTTTTTGCCAGCGTTCCTACTGTGCAGACAAAAGTCTTCTGATCCGGCCAGGTGGCTTTGTATACGATAGCTGCCGGTGTATCTGCTGTATAACCGCCCTCAATCAGACGTCTGCTCAGTTCTTCCAGCATTCCTGTACTCAAGAATACAACCATTGTTGCCTGATGTGCTGCGAATGATTGAATGCTCTCTTTGGACGGAACCGGAGTTCTGCCTTCCATACGGGTGATGATTACGCTCTGGGAAATATCCGGAAGTGTATATTCCAGATTCAGGGCGCTTGCCGCACCACAGAATGCACTGACACCCGGGCAGTAATCATACGCGATATTCTTCTCATCCAGAATATCCATCTGCTCACGGATCGCGCCGTAAATACAAGGGTCGCCTGTGTGGAGACGGACGGTTATCTTTCCTTCTGCTTCTGCTTTCTCAATTACATGAATGACCTCTTCCAGTGTCATCTTGGCACTGTTATGGATCGTGCAGATGTCCTTTGTATATTCAAGAAGCTGTGGATTTACCAGTGATCCTGCATAGATCACCACATCTGCTTCTTCCAGATACTGTTTTCCTCTTACTGTAATTAAATCCGGTGCTCCCGGGCCTGCTCCTACGAAATGTACCATGTTTTATATCCTCCTTTTATCTATTTATCTTTAATTCTTTTATTCTGTATATTAATTTTTTCAATCAACTTGGCAGCATCTGCCGTCTGCCCCAGATATCCGCAGGTATTAGAGAAAACCACCGCTCCAAGCAGAATCTGTTCATAGGATCTGTGATTCAGATAAAACTGGATTCTGTCCAGAACCTCTTTCATTGTTCCCTGTGTCATCTGGTATCTGTTCAAAATATCCAGTGCCTCATCTGTGGTAGATGCGTTCAGAATCTCTTTTGCACATTCCAGTGGTGCTCCTGCGCGGATTGCATTAGACGCCAGAACTTCCATTCTTGCATCTGCGCTGTGTGAATGTGTATTCATGATTCCGGCTGCTACTTTTACAAATTTCCCGATATGCGCAATGAAAAGGATTCCTTTCACGCCCATGTCGATTGCCATATCTATCGTTTCTCCTACATAGTTGCTACACTTGATGTTCTTCTCATATGGGAGATCCATGTGTTCTCTCAGATAATCTGCACCATAATTTCCCGGTGTTACCAGAAGATATTCTTCTCCCTGGGAAAAGTGCTGTTTCATTTCCACCCGGATGCTCTGGACAAGGGCTGCCTCGCTCATAGGCTCTACGATACCGGATGTTCCAAGAATTGAGATTCCTCCGACGATTCCCAGTCTGGGATTGAACGTTTTCTTTCCGATTTCCACACCTTCCGGAACAGCAATGATAATCTTTAGGCCACCCTCGTAGTCATATTTTTCTGCTATTTCTGTGGCTGCCCGGAGGATCATGGATTTTGGTACCGGATTGATTGCGGCTTCTCCGATTTTCTGGGAAAGTCCGGCCTTTGTTACTCTTCCGACACCAATTCCGCCGTCAAGAGTAATTCCCTGCTCTTTTGTTTTCTCTACGGTCGCATAGACCAGTATTCCATTTGTGGTGTCCGGGTCATCTCCGGCATCTTTCCGGATTGCGCAGGTTACTTTATCTGTTTCTATCTGAATGTCTTTCAATTCCAGTGTGAGCAGAATTCCTTTGGGAGTCATCAGTGTAACGGTTTCCTGTAATTTGCCTCCAAGGAGTATTTCTGTGGCGCCTTTGCAGGCTGCTGCTGCGCAGGAACCTGTTGTGTAGCCGAATCTCATTTTTTTGTTTCCGCGGATTACGTAGTAGTCTTCCAGTCCGTTTTTCATGGGTGCTCCTTTGTCTTTTGCTGCCGGCGTATGAGATATAACAGTTCAATAAAATACTGCATTATTTTGCTGATTTATTATAGTTACATAAAAGGAGGGATTTTTGTGTGCAACAAAATCCCTCCTGAAAGTTCCTAGAAAATATTCTCTGGTTGCCGCAGATTGTATTTCAACTGAAAAAGCAGACAGTATCTGGCTGTTACAGTAACGGACTTGCGCAGGGATTTCACCTGACTTCCTGTGGTGCTTTTCTGGGGTTATTTTTCGACAATCATTATATAATTTTGAGGGGGAAAAGTCAATGTGTTTGACGGGCATTAAAGGATTAAAGGATACCCATTAAGGGACGCTCAGAAAAAGTTCTTGTGTTGGGTGCTGTTTCGGAGACTAAGATATTCTAAGCTCTCAGAAATCTGCTAAAAGCATGAGAAGAAAAGTCTGGATTACTCGCTGGCGCTCAGACAGACGACTTTTCTTCTCATAACGCAGATTTCTGAAAGCTAAGAATATCTAAGACTCCTGCAAATGCACCCAACACAAGAACTTTTTCTGAGCTGGTGATTGGAAATGAGCAAATCGTCTATTGTAATGTATTTATTTTATGGGTAATATTCCTTACGGCCAGCAGGTAGTTTATACTACTTTGTGGTTTAGCCATTTGCGGCTGTGGAAGCGGAGGAAGAATACGATTCCTCGTACGGTCCAGTCGGTGAACATTCCAATCCATACGGCCATTGGGCCGAAGCCTCTGAAGCGGATGAGATATACGCAGAGGCAGAATCGGAAGGCCCACATGGTGATGCAGGAGGTGAGCATGGAGAATTTTACGTCGCCGGCGGCTCTGAGGCCGTAGGCAGGGACGAAGGCCATTACCCATACGATTGGTTTGACGATGGTGATCCAGGTTACCATGTGGAAGCACATCTGGGCGCTTTGGGGTTCCATTCCGCCTAGTTTGGTTATCGGGATGGTCAGGGCGAATACCAGGAGGCAGCTTGCGATGATGATGATTTCTGCAAGGATGCTTAGTTTTTTTATGTAGTAAATGGCTTCGTCTTTTCTACCGGCTCCGAGGCATTGGCCTACTACGGTCATCAGACCGATTCCTACGCCGATGGCTGCGATTCCGTTTAGGTTTTCGAGGATGTTTGTCATTGCCTGGGCTGCGATGGCTACGGTTCCCAGGGTGGATACTGAGGATTGGATTGACAGTTTTCCGAGCTGGAACATGCTGTTTTCTACACCGGATGGGATTCCCAGTGAGAGGATTCTGCCGATCATTTTTCCGTCGGGACGGATCTGGTAATAGTTTTTTACTACGATTGGCTGTCTGTCAAGTCTGAGCTGCCAGAGTACAACTACTGCGCAGAAGATTCTGGAGGCTAAGGTTGCAATGGCGGCACCGGCTACGCCCATATGGAATACCCAGATCAGGACTGCGTTTCCACCGATGTTGATTACGTTTGATATGACGGAGACAGTCATCGGGCCTCTGGTGTTTCCCTGTGAACGGAATATAGAGGCACCGGCATCATAGAGCGCAATAAACGGGAAGGATAGCGCTGTATAGAAGAAGTATGTTCTGGATGCTGTCATAACGTCTGCTTCTACTTTTCCGAATATGAATTGTAAAAGAGGTATTCGGAATATCAGGCATAGTGTAGTTACCGCTACAGATATGGCTGTGATGATGAATAGTACCTGTCTGGCGGATTTGTTTGCCATTTCGTGATTTTTCTGTCCTATATATTGTGAACAGATGATTGCTCCGCCTGCTGCCAGTGCTGAGAATGCCTGGATTACCAGTACATTGATGGAATCTACCAATGATACGGCGGATATTGCTGCGGAACCTACATTGCTGACCATCATGGTGTCAACGGTTCCCATTAAGGAGTTTAACACCTGTTCAAAGATGACCGGTATCAGCAGACTTCGAAGCATTTGATTCGTAAAAATGTGTTGCTGTTCTTTTGTATTTTCTTTCATCTTTCCCCACCCATTTTAGAGTGTATTTGAAAAAGGCTTTCTGCAAGATGTGCGTGCAGATTGCGGGAATGATTTTTCAAACACGCTCTAGTTTCTTTTTCTGATTATACGCTTAATTTTTTGTGATGCAAGAGAGTATGTTGTGTTTTTTCTCATATTTTTGTATAAAATTCTGTTGTTTTTCTTGTTATGGGCTGTAAAATCTGATACATTAGAGCCACATATAAGTTATAGATTCAGAAAGGTAAATAAAATACACCAGTCATGCAAAGAGTTATTGAATATATTATTTCTGAAAATACAAGTCCGGTTACGATTCTGGACTTTCTTAAAAGAGAGGGATTTTCCCGGCATATATTAAGTTCTATGAAGAATGCTTCTGATACGATCATCCTAAACGGCGAACGTGGTTTCGGGCGGTCTGTGTTGAAGCCGCAGGATCATCTGGTAATCACTGTGCCTGAGACGGAATCAGGAGAGAATATTATCCGGACAAAGATGGAATTAAAGATTCTTTATGAAGATGAAGATATTCTTGTGATAAATAAACCTGCTGATATGCCGGTACATCCTTCTGCCGGAAATTATGAAAATACGTTGGCTAATGGGATTGCCTGGTATTTTTATGAAAAAGGAGAAGATTTTGTTTACCGATGTATTAATCGGCTTGACCGTGATACAACCGGTGCTTTGATTCTTGCAAAGAATCCTCTGAGTGCCGCTATTCTGTCTGTGCAGATGAGAAATCGTCAGATCTGCAGAACGTATCTGGCACTCGTAGACGGAGTGCTTCCAGAATCAGGCAATGTCGATGCCCCTATTGCACGAATGGATGGATCGGTTATCACACGTGAAGTAAATTTTCAGAATGGAGAATCTGCTGTTACGCATTATGAACGTCTGGCAGTTGGCAAAGACTATTCTCTTGCAGAACTTCATCTGGAGACAGGGCGCACGCATCAGATCCGGGTGCATATGAAATACATCGGTCATCCTCTTCCCGGAGATTTTTTGTATAATCCGGATTATCGTTGGATAAAACGGCAGCCGCTTCACTCCTATCAGCTGGAATTTACTCATCCAGTCACTAAAAAAGCGATGCTTTTCACAGCACCTGTTCCGGCTGATTTCGTTTCTGCCTTTTGGTCAAACTAAAACCATTCTGCGGGCAAAAAAATAGTTCATCAGCGTTAATTATCTGATGAACTATTTTTATATTCCCGGAGAATTATTTATTTTTTTCGTAAATGATCAGAAGTCCTTTCAGCAGAAGTTCTTCATCTAGAATGATTTTTCTCTTACAGTGAGGAATGATTTTCTTTGCCAGGCCACCTGTTGCTACTACTGTGGTTTTCTCGCCAAGTTCTTCTTCGATTCTGTCAATGATTCCGTCAAGAGCGGCTGCATTGCTGTAGAGAACTCCGCTTTTCATACATTCGATCGTATTTTTTCCGATTACATGTCGCGGGGCATCAATGCTGATTCCGCTGAGCTGGGAAGCTCTTGCGGTAAGGGCATCCAGTGAAACTCCCACTCCAGGAAGGATCATTCCACCTACATACTGCTTTCTGCTATTAACAACGGAAGCTGTAGTTGCAGTTCCCATATCAATGAGGATCAAAGGCACCGGGTAATTAGCAATTCCTGCCACTGCATCTGCCACCTGGTCTGCACCAAGCTGTCCCGGATTATCCATCATGATATTCAATCCTGTCTTTACACCAGGTCCAAGAACGATCGCATCTTTCTTAAGTATCTTCTCCGCAGCCAACTTCGCAATATTTGTGATCTGTGGCACTACCGAAGAAATGATGCAGCCTTCAATATCTGTTTTCCTGATATGATAAATATCAAGAACATTCTTAATATCTACCGCATATTCCAGTTCTGTCTTCGTACGATTGGTTGAAAGTCGCTCTATAAAATATGTCTTTTTATCATCAATGCATCCAACTACAATATTTGTATTTCCGATGTCAATTGCTAAAATCATACTTATTTATCTCCAATTATCTTTCTAATGCTACTTTTCCGTTTTCACTGTCTGCTGCTTTCTGCGCCGGAATCAGGTGTGCTTTTGAAAGGGCAGCTCCTACAGCTCCTGTGATCACTGTTGAGGACACCATTTCACATACTGCATTGATTCCAACCATCATACAACATCCGATGATGATATTTCTTCCACCCATCAGTCCCTGTACATACTCTGTATTTCCAAACAGACCTACCAGAGCAGTCATAAAGAATAAGGTATTGAGGAATGCGGAAAAGAATCCAGTCACTGCGCATGATACATATACATTTGTCTTCTTACGCATAGCCTTGTAAATATAGCCAAGGCAGATTCCGTCAAGAAGACGTGGCACAAATCTCTGGATAAATGCCAGAACCGGATTGATGCTAAATAACATAGCTCCCATTGCACTTGTACCGCCAAGTCCGATACACTGTCCAAAACTTGTCAGTCCGAAGATCGCACCTGCGATTGCTCCGCCTGTCGGTCCGAGCACGACTGCACTGATTGCAACAGGGATCACGTTAAACGAAATCGCCAGTGGTCCGATGTTTAAGTATCCCAGTGGTGTGTAGGCCATCAGCAGAAGTACTGCTGCCATTAAGCCAAGCATAGTGAGCTGTGTCGTTGTGAATTTCTTTGTTTTCATTTTTTCCTCCTTGTTACCGTTCCGTTTCCGGATACAATACGGTGATGGAAAGCAGATTGGTATTTTCCCTGACGGGATTTCTGCTTTTCTGATATAAAGTTATTTTTTGCAGACTGGCAAAATCCTCTCCTGCATTTGCCTCATAAAAGCAAAATCGGAAAATCACTGCTACCATCTGCTTTCTTACTGCTTCCTGCCTAAAATGAGGTCAGCGTAAGAATTTTATCCAGGATTTTAAGGGCTGCGTCCTCCTTACTCATAAGTGGGAGTGATACTTCCTCATCCTGTGTAATCAGAGTCAGCACATTCGTATCTCCCTGAAATCCGGCGCCTTCTACTTTTACATTGTTGGCAGCTACCATATCCAGGTTCTTCTTTGTGAGCTTGGCTCTGGAATTACCGATCACATTCTGCGTCTCCATAGAGAAACCGCAAAGGAACTGTCCGTCACGTTTGTGTTCTCCCAGAAACTTCAGGATATCATCTGTTCTCTCTAATTCTATGGACATCTGTCCGTCACTCTTCTTGACCTTCTCGTCACTGACTTTCGCCGGACGGTAATCTGCAACTGCTGCCGCCTTGATGATGATATCCTGCTCATCGCTGACAGAAGTCACTGCTTCATACATATCCTTTGCAGTCACAACAGGCACTACTTTTACAAACATCGGAGGTTCGATTGCAGTACGTCCGCTGACAAGCGTGACATCTGCTCCGCGAAGCATCGCAGCTTTTGCAATAGCATAGCCCATTTTTCCGGAAGAATGATTCGTAATATATCGCACAGGATCGATTGATTCCTGTGTAGGACCTGCAGTTACAAGGATTTTCTTTCCTTTCAGATCTTTTTCACAGGCGGCTTCTCTCTCAATATATGCAAGTAATGTCTCAGGCTCCGGCATCTTGCCCGCACCTGTGTCACCACACGCCAGATAACCGCTTGCAGGAGCAATCACTTCATAACCATAATGCTCCAGAATCTTAAGGTTATCCTGAACTACAGGATTCTCAAACATATTTGTATTCATGGCAGGAGAAATGAATTTCTTGCATTTGCATGCCATGATCGTGGTAGTAAGCATATCATCTGCAATTCCATGAGCCAGTTTGCCGATCACATTGGCGCTTGCCGGTGCGATCATTACGACATCTGCTTTCTTTGCGATAGATACATGCTCTACCTGGAACTGGAAATTCCGGTCAAAGGTATCTACCAGGCATTTATTGCCTGTGAGAGTCTCAAAAGTGATCGGATTGATAAAGTTCGTCGCATTTTTTGTCATAAGTACATGAACATCTGCGCGGCGTTTCTTTAAGGCGCTTGCAAGATATGCAATCTTATATGCAGCAATGCTACCCGTCACTCCTAATAATACTGTTTTTCCTTCCAGTGTCATTTTCTCTCCCCCTCTTTCTCCGGATCATTACTGACTGTTGTTTTCCTACATTCAGTAATTATTTCTGTTTTCTAACACAATTCTCTTTATTATAGACTAATTGTTATCAAAAATGCAATACAGGATTTGTTTTCTTTGCAAAACAATCTTTCCTGGTTACTGTTCACTCCGTGCCCAGTAACTTTTGCCACAGGTAATCCAGAATGAATTTAGATAAGCGCTTGTTTAATCTTTCCATGTAAATTATAATAAAATCTACGAAAGGAATTTTTATCATGCCGAAACAAAAACAGAATTTAAATACTATTTACATATCCGAACGATTACACGAAAGTCTGAAACCAATTTCCCACTGCACACTGACAACAGTAGTCGCCCCTATGGGATACGGTAAAACAACAGCCATAAACTGGTATCTTGCAGAACGCACAAAGAGAGAAGAACTATGTGTCATCCGTATTAACGTCTACTCTGACAATCTTGCTATATTCTGGAAAAGCGTTCAGGACGCATTTACCCGTGAGGGCTTTCGCTTTCTTCGCGAATATCCTTGCCCATCCGACGCTGCCGGAGGCAGCCTTTCAGCAGATGATCTTTGTCATGAACTGAATGTCAAAAAATCCTTCTATATTTTTATTGATGATTTTCATCTGTTAAGCGATGATCGTGTTTCTAATTTTATCTGCCTCCGAGATCATCTGTCTGAGCGGACGGCTCCATCAGATCGGTACGAAACCTGAAATGGATGAATGTATGCCCCACTATTATACGATCACAGACGGACACGGGCAGGGAGCTGAAAAGATCATGTGGGCTGAAGCAGCTTTGATGCAGGGACAGTTCTCTGATACACTCATTGCACTGGAAACAGCCTATTCACAGATTGAAAGAAACGGGCAGGAGAACATGGCTTTATGCTGCGTTTTCCTGGCACAGCAGCTTTTTCTTTGCACTGATATAAAACTGCACTACACTTTCGAGCAACGCTATAACGCATTACTCGGACATCACAATGCCGGTCCACGTCCCATGATGCTCTCTTCGCTGACGGACCGTGAACACGAAATCGTCATGTTGTTGCAGCAGCGCTTAAGTAATCGTGAAATCGGAGAAAAACTTTTTCTTTCTGAAGGCAGTGTGAAACAATATATCAATCAGATTTATTCCAAACTTCATATCGGAGGCGATACCCGCACAAAACGAAAACAATTATTAGAATTGCTTTCATCCAACAATTAATTTATTTGTTACATTTCATGGAGGTACATATGAAAAACTATCAGATTACACAGTGGTGTGCTAATTTTATCAGACAGCAGGTAACTGAGGGCGATTTCTGTATAGACGCCACTATGGGAAATGGCAACGATACACTTTTATTATCTCAATTATGCAAAACGACAGGGAAAGTGCTGGCTTTCGATATCCAGAAACAGGCACTGGCTGCCACCAGAGAAAAGCTGGTCGCTGAGCATGCTCCTCAAAATTACACCCTTCTTTTGGAATCCCATGCAAATATGTCTAAGTATGCCGAGGCAGATAGTATAAGCTGCATTGTTTTCAATTTCGGCTATCTTCCGGGCGGCGATCATTCCCTCGCGACCAGAGGCGAGACCAGTATTCAGGCTTTAACACAGGCTTTATCTCTGCTGAAAAAGGGAGGCATGATCTCTCTTTGTATTTACAGCGGCGGTGATTCTGGCTTTGATGAACGAAATCAGATTCTTTCCTGGCTGAAAGAATTGGATCCGCATAAATATCTGGTAATAAAAAGTGAATATTATAACCGGCCAAATAATCCTCCGATCCCTGTACTTATCATAAAAAATTGACAGTACAAAAAGACACCGGAAAAGAATATCGTAAAAATCTTTTCCAGTGTCTTTTGTAATCTAAGTATTTTTTTAATCTGTTCTTTCTCCGATTTTTCTTATCTGACCAGAGAATTGAGAATTCATTCTGTTTAGTCTGTGATCTTGATTGTCTCAATCACCGGCTGTTCATCTGCCGGAATCGTTCCGTTGTTGTCTGTTGGTTTAGCGTCCTCGCAGATCTTATCTACAATGTCCATTCCTTCTGTTACATGTCCAAATCCTGCATAATCACCGTCCAGGAATGTGCTGTCTGTCTGAACGATAAAGAACTGTGAGCTTCCACTGTCCGGATCACTTGCTCTCGCCATGGAAATAGTTCCTCTTGTATGAGAAATATCGTTATCTACTCCATTGTTGCTGAACTCACCCTTAATGTTCTCGTCAGATCCGCCTGTTCCATCTCCATTCGGATCGCCGCCCTGGATCATAAATCCATCCATGATGCGGTGGAATGTCAGTCCGTCATAGAAACCTTCCTGTGCAAGCTTCACAAAATTTGTTACAGTAATCGGCGCTGTATCTGCATCCAGTTCCACATCAATCGTGCCATAATCTTTTACTTCGATTTCTGCATGATGAGTTCCTGTAAGTTCTTTGGAAGTATCCAGAAGTACACCTGTGTTGCTGTCTTTCCCATCTTCTGTATCACTATCAGTGTTATCTATATCCGAAGATTCGCTGTCTTCTTCATCAGATCCGTCAGTAAATCCTGCCTTCTCTGCCTCTTCTTCACTTACTGTATCTTCACTGTCAGAAGAAGTGGAATCTGTCTTGGTTTCTGTCTGATTGGAAGTTTCTTCCTTTGTTGTTTCTTCTGTCTTTGTTGGTTCCTCTGTTTTATCGCTGCTGCCACATCCTGCCAGTAAACTTGCTGACATGGCTGTAACGCAAAGTGCTGCCAGTAATTTTCTCTTCATTATTCTCTACCTCCAAAATTATTCCGTTTCAAGGCTTTTATATCATTTATTACCATCCTCAAAACACAATCTTATCTGATTATAACCTATCCTGAAAAAAAAACAACTCTTTTCACAAAATGTTCAGATTGTCTGGTTTACTTCCTGACATTTGCCTGTTAAAATATACCTGAAATACAGTAATATATAATGATATCCGGGTCAAAAAAGCTGTTCAGACCTATACAATAAAACTTTTGAATTTTGGGCCCTGATACCATATATATTCATCTGCTAAAAGCATGAGTAATTATTCTTATTTGAAAGTGAGGAATCCGAAATGGAAAAAATTACAAGTTTTACCATTGACCATATCAAACTTCAGCCGGGTGTCTATGTTTCCCGCAAGGATCCGGTTGGAAACAGTGTGATCACCACGTTTGATATCCGTATGACCTCTCCGAATGAAGAGCCGGTCATGAACACTGCAGAGCTTCACACAATTGAGCATCTGGCAGCTACTTTTCTCAGAAATCATAAGGAATTCGGTCCTAAGATGATCTACTGGGGACCAATGGGATGCCGTACCGGAAACTATCTTCTTTTAGCCGGAGATTATGAATCAAAGGATATCATTCCGCTTATGATCGAAACTTTTGAGTTTATCCGTGATTTCGAGGGCGACGTCCCGGGAGCATCTGCCAAAGACTGTGGAAACTATCTGGATATGAATCTGCCAATGGCCAAATATCTGGCTAAGAAATTCCTGGATGAAGTTCTCTATGACATCAAACCTGACAGACTTGTTTATCCACAGTAAGTAAGAACATATAAGTTACCAAGTGACTGTCTCTTAGCCATACTCTTTGCGTTGTATGTCTCAATATCAGGCGGATATTCGTAATTGATGCAATAGCTTACTTATATTTGACTAAAACAAAATGCAGAAGCTACCGAGTTATTATCACTCACCGCTTCTGCATTTATTTTTTTATTCACACAATAAATCTAATATCTCTAATTCATGGATAGTTATTAAACTCCCTAGTATTCTGCACTTTCATCATAGGAAGTATCATCGTAAGATGTATCTTCAGCTGCACCTGTATCTGCTGTTGCGGCTGCCGCATCTGCTGCAGGAGCTGTCGTTGTCACAAAATCTCCGCTGGCATAGCATGTCTGTCCGTTGTAGTCCACACGGATCCAGCCATTCTCACATACACCTGTACTGTTCAGCTGAGTTCCGGATGCCACGCTTGCAATCAATTCTGCATCCGCGCTTGCGTCAGAACGAAGGTTCAGTTCTGCAGATGCATAATATGTACCGGTCTTTACTTCTACCTTCACACCACTGGCTGTCTGCTCTGCTGAAGGAGTAGGTGTTGCCTCCGGTGTCGGTGTCGCTTCCGCTACTTCAGGAGTAGGTGTTACCTCCGGTGTTGGTGTTACTTTAACGATCATAACACTGGAATCAATAGTAGGGTCAAATCCGCATCCCTGAACGGCAAATGCAAGTCCCAGTACCAGAACCAGCCAAAGTGATTTTTTCATAAGTAGAATCCTCCTTTATCAAACACGACTGCTATCCTTTCGTGTTTTCTTTGTCCGCTCACATGCGGGCAATAACCTTTGAGTATTAATATACACGATTCTCACGCAATATGCAAGTTAAACGTTACTGGTTACTGTTCACATACCTCAAAAAGGACTTCCACTTCTCCCCCGCAGATCATTCCCAGGTTTGCACCGCCCTGATTGGACAGATTATACTTTCTGATTTCTCCGTGCTTCGCTTCCGGTGCATATTTAAGAGCCTGAAATTCCACATTTCCTCCGCCAATGCTTCCATGCAATCTGCCTTCTTTGTCCAGGAACATTTTACTTCCTGTTCCTCTTGGTGAAGAGCCACTCTTGGAAATGATCGTGATCATAACTCCGCTTTCCTTTTCCCGGACAGCTTTTTCTACTGTTTCATCAATATAGGAAACATTGTATTTATTTTTTTCCTGTACGATCTCAGCAGTGATACTTACCGCAATTTCTGCCGGCATGTGCCCTCCGATTGGAAGTCCGATCGGTGCATGGATCGTATTGAGCTGTTCTTTGCTAAAGCCCTCTCCAAGCAGTTTTTCCATAGTCAGTTTTACTTTATTTCTGCTTCCGATCATGCCCAGATAGGTATATGGACGTCTTAAAATCTGCCTTGCGCTGGCACTGTCTCCCAGATGGCCTCTTGTTACTATCACATAGTAAGCATTTTCATATTCCGGAATTTTATCGGGAATCTCGTCATAACTTCCCGTTATCAGACGGTCTGCATCCGGAAATCTCTCCGGAGTCACAAAATCTTTTCTATCGTCCATAACTGTCACATGAAATCCCAGCATTTTTCCGATTTTTGCCACAGGCTGAGACACATGTCCTCCACCAAGAATAATAAGCTGAGGATTTTTTACATAAATTTCTACAAAAAAATCATTCTCTTTGATATGAACGACTTTTGTATCCTGACACGCAGCCAGCTCTGCCTCATATTCCTTCCAGAAATCTTCTGCCTTACTGTCAAAGGCTACGCAACTTCCTTCTTTTATCAGGCATTTCTCTCCTTTATGGCTGCCATTCAAAAACATCGCTGTTTTAACTTTTCCTGTTTCTTCCAATATCTGATAAATTTTCTTGTACATAGTCTCTCCTGTCTCAATCCCCTCTTCCTGTTTTTCATTGTGATTTTTTCAAAAATATATTATAATTGACGGAAAAGGGGGAAATATCATGAAAAAAAGCAAATTTCTACACAGCCTGCCGTTCAAATTACTTGTCGGCGTGGCTCTCGGCATTTGTATCGGACTCCTGCTGAATATCTCAGATGAATCCGCCATCACAACTGCCATATTGAATCTGGTTGTGACGCTGAAATATATCTTTGGTCAGCTGATCAATTTCTGTGTTCCACTAATCATTATAGGATTTATCGCGCCATCCATTACCAAACTTGGAAACAATGCTTCCAGAATGTTAGGAGTTGCAGTCTGTATTGCTTATGCTTCCTCACTGGGAGCCGCTTTATTCTCTGCGCTGTCCGGATATGTGCTGATTCCACACTTATCCATCAGTTCCACTGCTGATCACCTGAAGACTCTGCCTGACGTGATCTTTGAACTTTCTATTCCGCAGATCATGCCTGTTATGAGTGCACTTGTATTATCGGTTATGCTTGGACTTGCAGCTACCTGGACAAAAGCCAGCCTGATTTCATCCTTTCTGGATGAGTTTCAGAAAATCGTGCTTTCTATTGTAGCCAGAATTATCATACCGATTCTTCCTTACTTTATCGGACTGACTTTCTGCTCTCTCGCATATGAAGGAACTATTACCAGACAGCTTCCTGTCTTTCTTAAGGTAATCGTAATTGTTTTGATAGGGCATTTTATCTGGATGGCTCTTCTGTATGTACTTGCAGGCATTTACTCCAAAGAAAATCCTATGGAAGTCGTAAAGCACTATGGACCGGCATATCTTACCGCCGTAGGAACCATGTCCTCTGCTGCCACACTTGCAGTTGCTCTCCAATGTGCGCGTAAAGCAAAACCTTTAAGAAAAGACATGGTTGATTTTGGTATTCCGTTATTTGCCAACATTCATCTCTGTGGATCTGTTCTCACAGAAGTCTTCTTCTGTATGACGATTTCCAAAATCCTTTATGGCGCAGTACCTGCACCGGGAACTATTGTTCTTTTCTGTGTTCTGCTTGGTATTTTTGCCATCGGAGCTCCCGGTGTACCTGGCGGAACCGTTATGGCGTCTCTGGGAATCATTACCGGCATTCTGAAATTCGGAGATTCCGGCACTGCTCTGATGCTGACTATCTTTGCTTTGCAGGACAGTTTCGGAACTGCATGTAACGTAACAGGCGATGGCGCTCTGACTTTAATCCTTACCGGATATGCGAAACGTCATAATATTAAAGAACAGCATATCAGTGTTGATCTTTAACAGTATGAATTATAACGAACGCCCAACGCACACTAGTCATAGTCAAAGGATATTCACAATTGAAACAGGGGACTTCCTTGATTTGGTTAAAAATGCATTCTGCAAAATATAATTGATTCACAAAACCATCATATGTATGCTTCTGTTTTAAACAGACATACACATGATGGTTTTTTATATCACAGGAATTTAATCACTACAGAGAACCTTTCAGGCACCAGACTGAATTCTTTCTTTATTTATAATTATGAGCGAGTTATGGGCGAATCACCTTGTCTGCACCTGTCATACGCTCAGTAATCGTATACATGTCTGTAACCTTACCAACCATCAGCTTATCCATCAGTCCGTAATGTTTCAGGCAGGTACCACAAGTCAGAATTTCTACTCCCTCTTCTTCCATCTTTTTCAGATCTTCAATACTCTCAGAACCTTCTGTCGTAAGTTTAGCTCCTCCATTATAGAAGAGAATTGTATCCAGATGTGTATCCATCTGAGAAAGCGCATAGATAAATCCCTTGATCAGAATCTTACCAAGTTCATCATCACCATTCCCCATAACATTAGATGAGATTACAGCTACTGTCACTTTTTTATGTGGTGTCTCGCATACGAATTCTTCTTCATTTACATCTCCACCCGCCTGCTCTGTCTGAACAGTCATTTTCACCTGGTATTTCTTATCCTCCAACTTCTCTGACACAAATGTGCATCCTGTTTTATTTGCAAGTCTGCTCAGATTGTTTACTGCAGTTTCATTATCAACCAGAATCTCAATTTCATCACCGATTGCTGCCTTGTCAATTACTTTCTTTGTCATTACTACCGGGATTGGACACTGCTTTCCCATTGCGTCTACTTCATGTCTCATTTTGGGTCACCTCTTAAATTATTTATTCTTTCAACATACAGCCTTGCCAGAACGCAATTTTATATGTTCAAATTCATTATTCTATATCTTTCCACTCCATCACAGCAACTTCTTACCACGTTTAATATATTTACCGGCTTTCTCCACGAGCACCTTTCCATTCTGTACCACATGCACGCCTCTTAAGTAAACGCTGTCAACATCCCCATGAAGTTTAAATCCCTCATATGGATTGTTATCTGTATTATAAAGATGTGTCTTAGCAGAAATCACGTTTTCTTTCTCCGGGTCAAATACAACAATATCTGCATCACTGCCTTCACGTATCACACCCTTCTTCGGATAAACGCCATAAAGCTTTGCCGCATTTTCACTTAACAGACGGCACATCTGTTCCTGTGTGATTTTGCCGGTACGAACGCCATATGTATAGAGTAAAGTTCCTCTTGTCTGCACTCCGGGAAGCCCTCCCGGAATCTTTGTGAAATCATCTTTGCCTAGCGCTTTCTGCTCCATGGTAAAACTGCACTGGTCTGTGGCAACCGTCTGGATATCACCGTTTGCCAGCGCTTTCCAGAGACAGTCCTGATCTGTTTTCTTACGGATTGGAGGTGCGCACACATACTTCGCACCCTCAAAATCTGGTTTGGAATATACACTGTCATCCAGAAGCAAATACTGCGGACAGGTTTCTGCATATACCTTCTGTCCATTCATTCTGGCACGCATCACCTCTTCAAAAGCTTTCCTGTTCGTCAAATGAACCACCATAACCGGTGCATCTGCTGCATCTGCAATCACCAGAAGGCGGTGAACTGCCTCCGCTTCCATGATGTCCGGACGTACCAGGGGATGATTCTCAGGTCCAAATCGCCCTTCTTTCTTCGCCTCCGCGATTAACGCATCAATCGCTCCTGCATTTTCACAGTGTACTCCCGCAAAACATCCGTATTCATTTAATTTCTTAATAATTTTATAAAGATCACCGTCATCTACGATCATCGCCGGATATGTCATATAAAGCTTAAAGCTGGTGATTCCTTCATTGATCATATCCTGAATTTCTTTCTCCGTTTCTTCATTCCATTCTACAACAGACATATGGAACGAATAATCGCAGGAACATTTTCCGTCCGCTTTCTTATGCCATTTTTCAAGACCTTCTTTAAGAGTATGTCCGCCTTTGTCCTGAGATGCATAATCAATCACCAGCGTCGTTCCGCCTGCAATCGCAGCTTTTGTACCTGTCTCAAAATCATCCGCAGTTACTGTACCTGCCACTTCCAGGTCAAAATGTGTATGTCCATCAATAAATCCCGGGAAGAGTAATTTCCCACTGACATCAACAACCCGGGCATCCTCTGGCTCCAGATTCTGTCCTACCTTTACGATTTTCTCTCCATCTATCAGAACATCTTCCCTGACAGACATATCCCCCGATACTACCGTACCATTTTTCAATAAAGTTTTCACTTTTTTGCCACCCCTTTCTTTTTTTTGTATTTAAGGATTACTGTTACTGCCTATAATGAACAGCAACTATTTATGTGTAAAATATACCACCATTTAAATGACACTTCAATCATTTCAGAGAATATTCACAAATTCTTTTAGGTATTCACATTTATTTTTTTAACACTCTTTTTATTTTTATTTTTTTATGTTAAAATATAGAAAACGTGCAGTTTTCGTACATCTTGCTGTTCATTCTGTCTCTGCTTTTGGCAATCCAACACATGAACAGTAACAAAAAATCATTTCATTTAGGAGGGAATTAAATGGGACGACTTACTGTATTAAAACAAATCGCCGCTGATATCGCATCTCAGTTCGGGCCTGACTGTGAAGTAGTAATCCATGACCTGAAGACTTCAGAACCAGAGCATTCTATCGTGTATATTGTAAACGGGCATGTTACAAACAGAGATATCGGAGACGGACCATCCAGCGCGGTTTTTGATGCGATCCGTAATCAGGAGAAAGGAAAAGCCCCGGAAGACCATACCGGTTATTTGATGAAAACTTCCGACGGCAAGATTCTTAAATGCAGCACCTCCTACATCCATGACGATGACGGCACTCTTCACTATGTTTTCGGAATCAATTATGATATCACCAAACTTACCATGATCGAGTCCGCACTTCATTCTCTTGTCACTCCTGAGGACAAAGAAGAAAAGCCGAAAGAAATCACTCACAACGTTAATGATCTTCTTGACCATCTGATTGAAGAGTCTGTTGCACTTGTCGGTAAACCTGTAGCTCTGATGAATAAGGAAGATAAAGTTACTGCTATTCAATTCTTAAATGATGCAGGTGCATTCCTTATCACCAAATCCGGAGATAAAGTTGCAAATTACTTTGGCATCTCCAAATATACGTTATACAGTTATATTGATGTAAACAAATAGAAAAACTCCCTGGAATACTGTTTTTGCAGTATCTCAGGGAGTTTTTTTCTATATATCCAGGAACCAGAGGATAATTTATAATATCATGGCAGGAAATCATTTTTTCTTTTTGGCGCGAATGGTAACTATATGGTATAAATGGTAAGCAAATTAGGGGATATGGGGTTGTGTTTGATTTGAGAATCTTTTATACTGAACATATATTATGATGTTCCATATAATAATATTCCGGCTGATAGGGAATTTTCTGTCAGGCATTGGCAATGCACCTGATTTTCGTCGGAGTTACAGATGAATGGAGGTGCTGTTATGCTGGTGCAGGTTTTATCTGCTATTCACAATATAACTATCATGCTTTTCGGGATTTTTTGTTCCGCTTTTTTTCTTGGGGTGAAACCCAGACGCAAAAATATCCTGGCTTTATTTCTGCTGTTTTGCGGACAGGGATCGTTATATATTATTGATTTTCTGATATTCGGGGAAACACTTGCCAATCAGTCTTATCCTTTGATCGTACATTTTCCTTTGATCTTATTCCTTACTTTTTATTACAAGTATCCTTTAATCTCTTCCGCAGTTTCCGTTTTCTCCGCATACCTATGCTGTCAGGTGAGTAACTGGATGGGATTATTCGCTCTACAAATGACAGAAGCCCAATGGTGTTATTATACTGCAAGAATCCTGACTACACTTGCCACATTTATCCTTCTGTACAAATATGTATTCCGCTCCACCCGGACACTCTTTTCCAAAGAGCCAAGAGAACTTTGCATCATAGGTTTTCTGCCTTTTGTTTATTATATTTTTGATTATGCCTCTACCAAATTTTCCAGTCTGCTTTATTCCGGAAATAAGGCAGTAGTTGAATTTATGGGATTTGCCTTCTGTAACGCTTATCTCGCATTTCTCATAATCTACTTCCGGGAATATGAAAACAAACAGGAATTAAAACAATACAGCACGCTTCGTGAAATGCAGGTTCAGTCCATGCAAAAAGAAATCGAACAGGTAAAAATAAGCAGTCAGAAACTTGCGATCCTTCGACATGATATGCGCCATCATCTGAATCTCATTCTGACTCAGCTGCAAAATGGACATTCAGAAAAAGTACAGGAATATATCAAAGAAATCAGCTCTGCATACGATGATACGATTATTTCCAACTATTCCAGAAATGAAATGTTAAATTCCGTAATCTCTATTTATCATTCTCGTTTCACAGATAAGGGCTTCTCTCTTGAATGTAATATTTCCACATCAAAAGAACTTCCCTGTTCTGACATTGCAGTCTGTACGATCCTGTCAAACGCACTGGAGAATGCCATGCATGCTCTGGAACAGATGAACATTGTTTCAAAGCGGGCCAGACTTATTGTTTCTCAGAAAAAAGAACATCTGCTGATCCAGCTCGAAAATCCTGTAGAGAAAATTCCGGAGTTTGTCGATGGTGTTCCTGTTTCCAACAGAGATGGACATGGAATCGGAGTAAAAAGCATCATTTATTACGTTGAGCAGTTACATGGACAATGTCATTTTTCTGTCTCTGAACATTGCTTTGTTCTGAGAATTATCATCTGATGTTTTGGTATACAGATTTTAGCAATTCCGGAAAAATACCGGAGTTGCTATAAAATGGTTTTACATAATCTTATAGAAAGGTCTTATAATTTATGAAAATAGCAATCTGTGATGATGAACTATCTTCCATTCAGGAAATACGCTCTCTTCTGACGCACTGGGCGGTCAGACACGATCTGTCTTTTACCTTGTATCAATATTCCAATGGAGACGATCTGCTTCTTGCTTTGAAAAATACTTCTATGGATCTGATCATTCTGGATATTATCATGCCGTTACTAAATGGGCTGGATACAGCCAGAGAGCTTAGAAGTGAGGGTATTACTGTTCCACTTATCTTTCTAACCTCATCGAGGGATTTCGCTTTGGAATCTTATGAAGTAAAAGCTTTAAATTACCTGCTTAAACCAATAGACAGCCGGAAGCTCTTCTCTGTCCTGGATGATTTTCTGAAGAATTTTGAAAGCTCTGCCGAAACTTTTACTGCACATACCGCAAACGGTTTCTGTAAAATAGCACTCAATGATGTAGATTATCTGGAAGCACAGAATAAATGGGTGCTGGTATATCTCTCTGACGGAAAAGTCCAAAAACTACGTGAACAGTTTTCGAAATGCGAAGGGATCTTTACCCCTGAAAAGGGGTTCTTTAAGTGTCACCGCAGTTATATTGTAAACCTTTCACGCATCCGGCAGTTCACAAGAACACAGATTACTACTGCATTTTCTTCCTCTGTCCCAATTTCCAGGAACAGCTACGCCGCATTTAAGGATGCATATTTTGCATTTATGTTTGACTCAGGAACAAATTTCACAACTCTTGATTAATTTGATTAGTTCTTTACTTTTCCATCTCATGCGCCTGTTTATAAATTTCACAGGCAGCATGATTTACACATCTGTCATGTGCACAGTCCATAAATGTTAATGTTCTTTTGCCTCCTTCTACAGTATACTCGCAGCAAACCGTCTGCGCCCCATTACACGTTCTACAAAATCCCGAAATAAATTCTTCTTCAATTTCCATAATTCTTCTCCTATCTCATATAATAATGTTAAGGTAAAAAGATCTTTTCTCCCTGACTTGATGTCTATGTCAAATTTTCTCTTATCTCGTTAAAATTGTAGCAATATTCACAATTTTTCCATTTAATTTCGTATTTTTATTGCATTTTATTACAAACAGATTTATAATCAGTATAACATAAAAATATGCGGAAATGCCAAAATATAATGAAAAAGAGGGAAAATGTTATGAACAAAGAACTATATGACGAAGCGGTGCGCTCTAACACTCTTTCAAAGAATCTGATTGCTGAATTAATGGAGAGCATGAACTACAGCAGCATTTCATTTATCAACTGGACTGTAGAAGTATTGAAGATTATCAAAACACGACTGGAACGTGGAGATAAGATTACAGATGAAGTGTCTAAAATTACTTACGATATGAAATCTTTCCGTAAATTCGTAGAGACTAATTTCTCTTCCTATATTACAAGCCAGGTTTTCGATGCCCCTGACAAAGCCGAGAAAGTATATTTTTCTCTTGAAGCATCCGAAGACGGACATACTTACAATATGGTCATGACAAGTTCTTCAAAGAATAAAACATATAAGTGGATCTCCAGTCTCAGCGAGCGCTTCTCATTAGTTGAAATGATTGCTACCGGAATTGTATACCTGAAAGATAATAAAACAAATACATATCAGCCATTTATTTCCAAAAACGGTAAATACTGCAGATATGATGTAGAAAAGGGACAGATCATAGAATTATAACCTTAAGTCTATTGCCGATCGAATATTTACAATTGAATCAAAGGACAAATAAATGCTTCTGACAAACTTAAGAATATCATTAATAACAAAATTTATTTAAAAAATCCCCCGCCTAATGGCGAGGGATTTTAATTTAATCATATTCAGATTAGTTGTTGATGAGTTTGTCTTCACCATTCCAGCTGTAAAGTTTACGGATTTCTTCGCCAACTTTTTCAGACTGATGCTCGGAAGCTTTCTTTCTCATAGCTTTGAAGTGAACCTGTGCACCTGCATCAGACATATCAAGTAAGAAGTCTTTTGCAAATGTACCATCCTGGATATCAGAAAGAATTTTCTTCATAGCTTTCTTTGTATCTTCTGTGATGATCTTAGGTCCTGTGATGTAATCGCCATATTCAGCAGTGTTGGAGATAGAATATCTCATTCCTGCGAATCCTGACTGATAGATCAGGTCTACGATCAGTTTCATTTCATGAATACATTCAAAGTATGCATTTCTTGGATCATAACCAGCTTCAACAAGTGTTTCGAAACCTGCCTGCATAAGTGCGCAAACACCACCGCAAAGTACAGCCTGCTCACCGAAGAGGTCTGTCTCTGTCTCTACACGGAATGTAGTTTCAAGAAGACCAGCTCTTGCTCCGCCGATTCCAAGACCATATGCCAGTGCAAGATCCTGAGCTTTTCCTGTATAATCCTGCTCTACAGCGATAAGACAAGGTGTTCCTTTTCCAGCCTGATACTCACTTCTTACTGTGTGACCAGGTGCTTTAGGAGCGATCATAGTAACATCAACATTCTTTGGTGGTTTAATGCATCCAAAGTGAATGTTGAAACCATGAGCGAACATCAGCATATTACCTTCCTCAAGATTTGGCTCAATGGATTCTTTGTAAAGCTTAGCCTGTAATTCATCGTTGATAAGAATCATGATAATATCAGCCTGTTTAGCTGCTTCTGCTGCTGTATATACCTTAAAGCCCTGCTCTTCAGCTCTCTTCCAGGATTTGCTGCCTTCGTACAGACCGATAATGACATCACATCCGGATTCCTTTAAGTTCAGAGCATGTGCATGTCCCTGGCTTCCGTATCCAATAATTGCAATTTTCTTACCATCCAGTAAGCTTAAATTACAATCTTCCTGATAAAAAATCTTGTTAGCCATTTTATTTTCCTCCTGCTAATCGTAAAAAAAATTTATCGTTAAGGGATCTAGGCCCCTAGCAAACTTAACAAAATATATTCTGTTCCCTGAGATATGTAAATATGTAAATATTTAAATAACACTCTCTCATTCACTCTTACAGATAAGTAACATCCTCCGAACCTCTTGACAGTCCAGTCATTCCGGTACGTGCAAGTTCAAGAATCTCATAATCTCCCATCAGTTCAAGGAATGCTTCCAGTTTCTTATAATTGCCTGTCATCTCCAGAATCATGGAATCCACACTTACGTCTGCAACCTTTGCATGGAAAACATCCGCAATGGAAATAAGACTCTGTCTCTGCTCCGGCTTCGCTGCCACTTTAATCATCAGTAATTCATGGCATACACTGTTATCCGGTTCAAGAATCTTGATTTCTCTTACATCTACAAGCTTGGCAAGCTGATTCGTAATCTGCTCCAGGATCAATTCATCCCCGCTGCACACAACGGTAATTCTGGAAAAGCGTTCGTCCGCTGTCACACCTCCGGTAATGCTGTCGATGTTGTAGCCTCTGCGGCTGAATAGTCCAGATACTCTGGTTGTTACACCTGCTGTGTTATCTACTAACAGGGATAATACTCTCTTCTGCATGTTCCACCTGCTTCCATCGTGCATCCTTTCAGCACGTTAATATAATAAATAGCTCGTATGGTTATCATTATATCAATAATCATAATTTTGTCAATAAATTTTTCACACAAAAACAAATGTCTTTCTGCGACAGCTTTTGTAGATTTTTTCGTTACCGGGCAAGAAGCGAACAGTAACATTTTTTCTGTCTATATCAGATACTTGTCCCTGAGTTCTTCCACCATCTTTGGCTTCAGATAAAATACCTCCTGGAAAAACTTTTCCATAGAGCCATATTTCAGCTTTATCATTTCAAATACGATTCTGAGATATTCCTCTTTTACTTCATAAAAGGTCTGCAGTTTTCTCTGCATATTTTCATCTGCTTCCGGCCAGGTCTGCAGAAGTCTCTGCATATACAGGAAATCCTTTGCCAGATACCGGTTCGTGCGCAGATAATCTTCATAGATAATTCGGTCCTCAACACCAAGCAGGCTCAGTAGAAATGCCGTTCCGAGTCCGGTGCGGTCTTTTCCTGTCTCACAGTGCCAGAGAACGGCTCCTGTCTCCTGCTGGAAAAGAATATCTATAAACCTGGCATATTGTTTCAACACCAGCTGATCTTCGCACAAATTTCTGTACTGTGTCCGCATATACATTTCTACATCATCCGGCATTTTATCCAGCCAGTCCAGAAGTTCTTCTTTGTTGCTGATCTTCTGTATAGCTTCATCTACGACTGGCACATGATAGTACTCCACATCTGCCATGATCGTATCCGGTCTGCACTTACGTTCCACCGAAGAGCGCAGGTCAATAATTATTTTCAGATTATATTCTTCCACCAGTCTGGTCTTGTCTGCGTTGGACAAATGGTATAACTCCCCGCTTCTTAAAAGCCGTCTTGGCAGAATATGTCTGCCATCCGCAGTCGCAATCGCACCAAGATCCCTGGTATTCGAAAGGCTCTGAAGAAGGATTCTACCTCCCTTTGGAAATCCGGACGCCATATCCGGGTTTAAGATTCTAAGAATCCGGATGCACTCATAGATTTCCTTCTCTGTCATATCAAATTTGTATCTTTTCTTACGTCTGGTAACGATTACAAGATAATTCACACTCAGCTGCCTGTCATCGCCCTCATCTGAGCCCTCTTTTCTCATATAAGCCCATACGATGTCTTTGCATGGAAGGCTGTTTATCATCATGTGTCTGGTAAAAACCAGAAATCCATCTTCAATTCGTATTTTTCCGTACTTCATGTTCCACCACTCCACTATCTACGGTTTTATTGTTTTTTCATAACAATCTCTTTTTCAGGATAGCATAGAAATCCTGATTTGACAATTCCTGTCAATCGTTTATAATCTAGTACAGCGAATAGTTAGTTACTGTTCACTCCGTTCACAGCAACACGCTTCGCGATACACAGAATTTATGCTAATCGCATAAATTCGCGCGGTATGTCTCGGGTTTTCTGTGACCTTCGCTCACAAAAACACCTCGCGGGATATTACCAGTGAACAGTAACAATAGTTATTCTTCTGAAAGGATACATAATTATGGAAAATCTTGTTTTCTGTCTTAACGCCACGATTCCCATCTTTCTGACATTGATGCTGGGACTTTTTTTCAGGCGGATCGGGCTTTTTGATGACATTTTTGTCAGCCGGTTAAACAAATTTGTATTTAATGCCGCATTGCCCGCTCTCTTGTTTCTGGACATTGCGAAATCTGATTTCTACAGTGTCTGGAATACAAAGTTCGTATTATTCTGTTTCTTTGTAACCCTGATCAGCATCGGAATCTCCACAGGACTTTCTTATCTGCTGAAGCCGCGCAACATTCAGGGTGAATTTATCCAGGCATCTTACCGAAGCAGTGCAGCGATCCTTGGTATTGCCATTATCCAGAATCTCTACGGAAACGCCGGAATGGCTCCGCTTATGATCATCGGAAGCGTGCCTCTTTACAATATCATGGCCGTCACAACACTTTCTCTCTTCGCTCCCGGCGGTGGAAAGCTTGATACGGCAAAACTTATCAAAACTCTAAAAGGAATCGCCACAAATCCTATCATCCTCGGAATTCTGACCGGTATGATATGGTCATTACTGCATTTCCCGATGCCGGCGATTCTCGAAACTTCCGTAAATAATCTCGGAAAAACAGCTACTCCTCTTGGACTGATGGCCATGGGCGGCGCATTGAAATTCGGCAAGGCATTTGCAAGACCAAAACCGCTGATTGCCTGTACTTTCTTAAAGCTGGCAGGATATGAGGCTGTATTTCTTCCGATTGCCGTGATGCTTGGCTTTTCCCATGATATGCTGGTAGCGATCATTATCATGCTGGGTTCTGCCACAACTGTAAGCTGCTATATCATGGCAAAGAACATGAATTACGATGGAGATTTTACCTCCGGTGTCGTTATGACTACCACTCTGTTCAGTTCGTTTACCATGACAATCTGGCTTTATATATGCAGAAGCCTGGGACTTATTTAATCCCAAGCTTCTTTTTTTATTGCTTTTATATTTTTCAGTACTCTTTTTCATTCGCTGCCTCTATCAGACAATATCCGGAATGATTTTTATCCGGCTCATATAAGTCCCAGATATTCAAGACCATTCCGGATTCCGTAATGGAACATATCCTGCGTGATATAATCTGCCAGTGTTTTTATCTTCTCTGAACCATTTCCCATCGCAACTTTCACAGCTGCGTATTTAAACATCGCCAGATCATTATTGCTGTCTCCGAATATGATCGTATCTTCCCATGGGATATCAAAGAGTTTACAGACTGCGGCAATTCCCACCGCTTTGTTAACTCCTTTCGGAACCAGTTCAATCGTCGTTCCTGCGATTCCGGAATCGCTCTCATGACGGATAATGTCATAATATTCGCCAAGCTCCCTGCACGCAGCTTCTGCATCGCAGCCCTTCACCATCTTGGCACTGATCTTATTGATCTTCATACAGTCTTCATTTCCTCTGATTGGTCTCCATTTTGATCCGAGGGACTCTGTGATTAAGTCACAATACCAATTGATATCTGTATTATACTCATCTTTGTCATAATACATGAAATCTGCGCCTTCCATCACAGGAACCAGACCGTATTTACGAAGAATTTCCACAGACAGTTTCGCAACTTCCGGCGCCATTTCTTTATTAAACAGGCGCTTTCCATCTTTTTCTATGGTTGCTCCGCAAGCACTGATCATTCCTGTAAAGGGAAGTTCTTCCAGATACCAGGATACAAAAGCTCTGCTTCTTCCTGTACAAAGCCAGGCTTCATGGCCGTTTTCTCTTAGCTTTTTCAGTGCTTCTTTAGTGCTGGCAGGAACTCCCTTTTCCATATCACAGAGAGTTCCGTCTGCGTCAAAAAATACTGCTTTTTTCTCTGTACTTCTGCTCATGTGCTGTTCTCCTCTATTTATGCAAACAGTACTGCTGCTGCCTTTGCAAGGCTCTCGGTATCCTTTGCACCTGTAGTCTCATATACAGAATGCATGGCAAGCTGGGCAAGGCCGATATCTACTGTTTTCATCGGCACCTGTGTATTGGAAATATTTCCAAGCGTTGAACCGCCTGCCATATCGGAACGGTTTACAAATGTCTGATACGGCACTTCTGCTCTGTCACAGATGTCTTTAAAGATTGCGGCAGAAACACCATCTGTACAGTATTTCTGATTTGCATTATATTTAATCACAATTCCGCCATTTAATACCGGGCGGTTTACCGGATCTGTTTTGTCCGTATGATTTGGATGAAGTGCGTGAGCATTGTCCGCTGAAACCATAAAGCTGTCTGCAAGAGTCATCAGATATTCCTCCTGCGTTCTGCCAAGTCCCATATTAATCCTCATCAACGTATCCTTCAGGAAAGTAGACGCAGCCCCCTGTTTCGTAGTGCTGCCCACTTCCTCATTATCCAGCACGCAATGCACCGCAATACTTTCCTTGCGCTCTCCACGCAGAAATCCCTCCAGAGATGCAAATGCACACTGAATATCATCCAGTCTCGGCGCAGAGATAAATTCCTCATTCGCACCCCAGACCGTTCCCGGAGTCCTGTCATATAAAAAGAGATCATGACCAAGAATATCCTCTTCTGCCACATCTGCCTCTGCAGCCATAAGCTTCATAAAACTGCCTTTACCATCATAATCACTGTAAAGAGGCAGCATATCTTTCTGTACATTGTATTTATAGCCGTCATTCACCTCACGATTCATATGAATCGCAAGATTCGGAATAACCAGAAGATCCTTATCCACAGCAACAAGTTTCTCCTGAATCTCTCCGTTTTTGCGCACGATCAGACGACCTGCCACGGACAACGGTCTGTCAAACCATGGAGCAAGAAGCATGCCACCGTAGCGCTCTACGTTCAGCTTGATATATGCTTTCTCCACTTCCATCTCAGGATTCTCTTTGATCTTTAATGCCGGAGAATCACTGTGACTCGCCATAATGTGAAATTTCCATGCCGGTTTCTTTGGAATGCTGAAAGCTATGACAGCAGAGTGATTTCTGGTTACAAAATAGTTTCCGCCAGCTTTCAAATCCCAGTGTTTCTCTTCTTTTAATTCCTTAAAACCTTCCTTCTGCAGTCTCTGGCTCATTTCTTCGACTGCCTGAAACGCGGTCGGACTCTTCTGGATAAATTTTAAAAGTTTTTTTGCTGTTTTTTGGTACATGCTATCAGTCCTTGATGATCAGCGCCATAAATACAAGGTCTGTATTTCCTGTATTGGCAAGACCATGACCATGATTGTCTGGTGTGAAAGTGATATCTCCGGCTTTTACCGGGCGGTATTTACCATTGTCGTTATATTCACCCTGGCCCTGGATAATATAATAAGTTTCACTTTCACCATGATGTTCATGATATCCAAGTGAACATCCCGGCTCCAGGGTTACCTGTGCATACAGTCCACATTTACCGTTCAACTGCTCTGCGTCAAGGATTTCTTTGATAATTACGTGACCATTTCCACCTGCCATATGTTCTTCGCGTCTGATTTTCATTGTGTTGTCCTCCTGTATAACATTTTTATTTAACTTCTTTTCTAATAACAGTTTCTATCATATCACTGTTTCGGTGAAATAGCAAAATAAAGTATTAGAACCAGCCCGGGACGGGATGTTGTTTTTGTGCGCATTTGAAGGTTCATTGTAGTTCTTAGTATTTGGGAAGGCGCGTTATTCAGAAATTGCTCACGTGTCTGAGCGAAGCAAGTTTGAGCAATTTCTGAATGGTTTTAGCGACTTTCCAAATGCTTAGAAATGCAATGGTTCTGAAACTAAGCACAAAAACAACATCCCGTCCCGGGCGTCCCTTACCAAATTATTCTATTTATAAGTTTTTAATTCTCTCAATTGCCTCTAAAGTATTCTCATGTGTTCCAAACGCAGTAAGTCTGAAGAAACCTTCCCCATGAGCACCAAATCCGGAACCCGGAGTTCCTACGATATTAGCTTTTTCAAGAAGATAATCAAAGAACTCCCAGGAAGTCATCTTATCCGGTGTTTTCAACCAGATATACGGAGCATTTACGCCACCGGATACAGAATAGCCTGCTGATGCCAGACCTTCGTAGATGGCTTTGGCGTTACTCATGTAGTAACCTACCTGTTCTTTCAGCTGTGCTTTTCCTTCAGGAGAGTATACAGCCTCTCCTGCACGCTGTACGATGTATGGAGCACCGTTGAATTTTGTGCCATGGCGTCTTGCCCAGAGACTGTGAAGATCTACGCCGTCACGAACCAGATCCTTTGGTATAACTGTAAAGCCGAGGCGGACACCTGTAAAACCTGCATTTTTGGAGAAGCTGCGCAGTTCGATAGCGCAGGTTCTTGCTCCTTCGCACTCATAGATGCTGTGCGGTACATTTTCTTCGGAAATGTATGCTTCATATGCTGCATCATAGATAATGACGGAGCCATTTTTATTTGCATAATCTACCCATTCCTGAAGCTGGGGTTTGGTGATGGCACCACCGGTTGGGTTGTTCGGGAAGCAAAGGTAGATAAGATCCGGTACTTCTTCAGGGAATTCCGGAAGGAAGCCGTTGGCTTCTGTACATGGCATATAGATTACGTTATCAAAGTTACCACGTTCTTTGTTGTATTCTCCTGTACGGCCTGCCATTACGTTTGTATCTACATATACAGGATATACAGGGTCGCACACTGCAATCTTGTTATCCAGTCCGAAGATTTCCTGGATATTTCCAGAATCGCTCTTTGCACCGTCAGAGACAAAGATTTCGTCTGCTTCAATGTCGCATCCTCTGTCTTTGTAGTCATTCTTTGCAATGGCAGATCTTAAGAATTCATAACCAAGATCTGGTGCATAGCCATGAAAAGTAGCTGCATCACCCATTTCATCTACAGATTTATGAAGTGCCTCAATGATTGCCGGAGCCAGAGGCTGGGTTACGTCACCGATTCCCAGTGAGATCACGTTTGCCTGTGGGTTGGCTTCTTTATATGCTTTTACTTTTTTTGCAATTGTGGAAAACAGATAGCTTCCCGGTAATTTCAGATAGTTGTGGTTTACTGTTACCATTTTGATTTCCTCCCTGGCATGTTTCGCAGTTTTTATATACCTGTCTACAGCAGGCTGCTGCTTTGCCTTTCCATTTCTGTTTGTGTCTTTTCTTCAAATATGTTTTATTCGAGTTTTATTATACTTAATTATTTAGCAATGTAAAGCCCCAAAGTATTTTCTGAGCATAATTTTTAATATTAACATTACTGTTCACTGCTAATATCCCGCGAGGTGTTTTTTGTGAGCGAAGGTCACAGAAAACCCGAGACATACCGCGCGAATTTATGCGATTAGCATAAATTAAGTTTGCGAAGCAAACGATACTCCTTGTGCTTTGTACAAGGAGGTTCATATTTTTTGCATCGCGAAGCGTGTTGCTGTGAACAGAGTGAACAGTAACATTTTTTACCCCGGGCATAATGTCCGGGGTGATTTATTTTATTTACGCTTCTCTACTTCTTTCATAAGTGTCTCGCGCGCACTTGCAGGATTTGCCTTGCCTTTCATCTCTTTCATGATCTGGCCTACAAAGAAGCCCATGACTTTATCTTTACCTCCCAGAAGTTCTGAAAGTGGTCCTGGGTTAGCATCCAGGATCCTGTTGATGGTTTCTTCCAGAAGTCCTGTGTCTTCTACAATCTTCAGACCATGTTCCTCAATGTAGGCTACAGGATCAATGTCTTCCGCAAAGACTTTCTCAAAAACTTTCTTGGCATTCTGTGGGCTGACTTCGGATTTTTCTACCATTACCAGAAGATCTGCAAGATGTTTCGGTGAGAAAGATACCTGTTCCGGATCCATAGCTTTATCTTTCGTCAGGCGGAGTACCTCACCCATAAACCAGTTTGCTGTTTTCTTGGCATTTCCGTAAATAGCTGCTGTTTCTTCGAAAAGTCCTGCCAGATGACGGGATTCTGTAAGGATTCCTGCGTCATAAGCCGGAAGTCCGTATTCTTCCTGATAGCGGGCCTGTTTTGCTTCGCGAAGCTCCGGCTGCTCTGCCTTGATTTTTTCGATCCATGCATCAGAAATATGAATCGGCGGAAGATCAGGATCAGGAAAATATCTGTAATCCTTGGCATCCTCTTTGGAACGCATCGCATAAGAATATTCTTTATTATCATCCCAACGGCGGGTTTCCTGTGTGACTGCCTTACCTTCTTCAATCAGCTCAATCTGGCGCTCTCTTTCACCTTCGATAGCTCTGGCAATCGCTTTGAAAGAGTTCAGATTCTTCATCTCTGTTCTGGTTCCGAATTCTTCTGCACCTACTTCACGGACAGAAAGGTTAACGTCTGCACGCATGGAACCTTCCTGAAGTTTGCAGTCGGATACGCCCAGATACTGCATCATACAGCGGAGTTTCTCCAGATAGGCGATAACTTCTTCAGAGCTTCTCATATCAGGTTCAGATACGATCTCAATTAACGGTACACCACTTCGGTTGTAGTCTACCAAAGAGCAATCCTCCCATTCATCATGAATCAACTTACCGGCATCTTCCTCCATATGCATTTCATGGATACGGATTTTCTTTTTTCCTGCTGATGTCTCAATCTCTACCCAGCCATCATGGCAGATTGGCAGGTACAGCTGAGAGATCTGATAGTTCTGCGGGTTATCCGGGTAGAAATAGTTTTTACGGTCAAATTTGCAGTACTGATTAATCTGGCAATTAGCTGCAAGACCTGCTTTCAGGGCAAATTCTACTACTTTCTTATTCAGTACAGGAAGGGAACCCGGCATACCTGTGCAGACCGGGCATGTATGTGTATTCGGTGCTCCTCCGAACTCTGTGGAGCATCCGCAGAAAATTTTCGTTTTTGTGGCGAGTTCTACATGGACCTCAAGTCCAATGACTGTTTCGTACTGTTTCATTATCTGATGCCTCCTTCTCCTGGTACGGCAAAGGAGCCGCGGCTGATTTCATAAGCGTGTGCTGCACGCAGAATTTTCTTCTCCATGAAGCAGTCTCCGATCATCTGGATACCGATTGGAAGACCTTTGCTGTCTTTTCCACATGGGACTGTGACTCCCGGAAGGCCGCAGAGGTTAACTGCTACTGTGTAAATATCTCCAAGGTACATGGCAAGAGGGTCTTTTAAGCTCTCTCCGATTTTCGGTGCCGTAAATGGAGATGCAGGTGCAAGAAGTACATCATATTTACTGAATGCCTCGTTAAATTCTTTTTTGATCAGTGCTTTAGTACGGAGCGCTTTCAGATAATATGCATCATAATAACCGGAGCTTAACACGAAAGAACCAAGCATGATACGACGTTTTACTTCCTCTCCGAAAGCTTCTGTTCTTGTCTTTTTGTACATATCGTGGAGACCGTCATATTCTGCGGCACGATAACCATACTTTACGCCATCGAAACGTTCCAGGTTGGAACTTGCCTCTGCACTGGCGATAATATAATAGGCAGGAATCATGTATTCCATAGTCTTGATGGAAAAGAATTCTACTTCTGCGCCCATCTCTTTAAGAGTATCAAGTACGCCCATAAAGGATGCTTTTACTTCCGGATCAAGTCCTTCTGCAAGATATTCTTCCGGAACACCAAATTTCATACCTTTGACATCTCCTGTCAGTTCTTTGGCGAACTGCAGGTCTTCTCTTTTCATGGATGTGCTGTCTTTTTCATCATGTCCTGCAATAATTTCCAGAAGGGCTGCGCAGTCAGCTACATCTTTGCCAACCGGACCGATCTGATCCAAAGAGGATGCGTAAGCTACCAAACCGTAACGGGATACCGTTCCATATGTTGGCTTAATTCCGGTCACGCCACAGTAAGAACTTGGCTGCCGGATAGAACCACCAGTATCAGAGCCGAGTGCCAGGTAAGTTTCTCCTGCTGCCACTGCTGCACAGGATCCACCGGAAGATCCGCCCGGTACGTGTTCTAAATTCCATGGGTTTCTGGTAATGCCATAAGCAGAAGTTTCTGTTGTACTTCCCATGGCAAATTCATCCATATTTGTTTTTCCGATAATGACCAGTCCGGCTCTTTCCAGACGGTCAATAACTTCTGCATTATACTGCGGCACAAAATTCTCGAGAATCTTTGATGCACAGGTAGTTTTCTTTCCATTAATACAGATATTATCTTTAATCGCAATCGGTACACCTGCAAGAGGACTGGTATAAGTACCGTCCTCAATGCCTTTTTGTACTTCTTCTGCACGTTTATATGCTTCTTCTCTATATGTGTCAAGATAAGCGTGTACTTCTGAATCCTGTTTCTCAATCTGTTCAAAAACAGTTTTTACTCCATCCAGGACGCTGACCTGACGCTGTTTTATTTTTTCCCCAAGCTGCAGGGCTGTTAATTTCTCCAACTCCATTGTCCTGTCTCCTATCCTATGGTTTTCGAAACCTGATACTGTCCTTCTTTTGCTTTTGGTGCATTTGCCAGCATTGCTTCTTTGTTGTCTCCGTTTGTGACAACATCCTCACGAAATACGTTTTCATCCTGGAAAATATGGGACATAGGCTCTACTTCCGATGTATCCAGTTCATCCAGTTTCTCTACATAATCAAGCATTTTCTGCATTTGGGCTTTTGCTTTTTCCTTTTCTTCTTCTGAGAGGGAAAGCTTGGCCAGGATGCAGACATTTTCCATTGTTTCATCATCTATGATCTTTGCCATGATTTTCTCCTTATATATGCTGTCTATAGCATTCTATATTGCTTTTATTTCTTTCTTCCCGGAATCAATCTGCCGCTTCCGGTCAATATATAGACAGCTTTCCAAATTTCTGACTCATTTACGGCTCCAGTCGGTTCATATCTCGCGGGAAGAGGCAGGTTTCACGAACATTCTCTTCGCCGATAAGCTGCATGGTCAGACGTTCCAGACCGATTCCCAGACCACCGTGAGGCGGCATACCATGTTTGAAGGTATCCAGATACTGCTCCATACCTTCCTGTGTCATACCTCTGTCTTCAATCTTCTGTACCATCATGTTGTAATCATGGATACGCTGTCCGCCTGTTGTAATCTCAAGGCCTTTGAATAACAGGTCAAAGCTTAAGGTAAATCTTGCGTCTTCCGGATCATCCATTGCATAGAATGGACGTTTCTTTGACGGATAATGTGTGACAAATACGAAATCTGAGCCATATTCTTCTTTGAAATACTGTCCGATCAATGCTTCTTCTTCCGGCTCCAGGTCAAATGGATTTCTGATCTTACGGTTGTATTTCTGAGATACCAGTTCTTTGGCTACATCGAAACGGACTGCCGGGATTTTGGATACGTCCGGGATATCAAGCTTCAGGATCTGTACTTCTTTTGCATATTCTGTTTTCAGAAGGTTCATGGCATACTGCAGGAATCCTGTTTCCATTGCCATAATTTCTTCAAAGCTGTCAATATATCCCATCTCGAAGTCCAGACTGGTATATTCGTTTAAGTGACGTTTGGTGTTATGTTTCTCAGCACGGAATACAGGACCTGTCTCAAATACTCTGTCAAATACGCCAACCATCATCTGTTTATAAAACTGTGGGCTCTGCGCAAGTACTGCAGGTTTGTGGAAGTAGCTGAATTTGAAAAGGTTTGCTCCACCCTCTGCTCCTCTGGCTCCGATCTTCGGAGTATGGATTTCTGTGAATCCCTGCCCGTAGAGATAATCACGGAATGCTTTTGTCAGTGCCTCCTGGATTTTAAATTTGGAACGCTCCTGAATGTTTCTCAGGGAAATCGGTCTGTAGTTTAATTTTGCTTCCAGGGAAGTGTTCAGTTTCCATTTGTCGATTGCCATTGGAAGCGGCTCTGCAGGTGTTGATAAGATATCAATATGACGGATACGAAGTTCTCTTCCGTGGGGTGCTCTCTCTTCTTCATGCAGAATTCCCTTCACCCTGATTGTCATTGCTTCCTTCAATTCATGAATGGAAACATTTGCCATTTCATTTTCATAGACTGTCTGGAATAAACCTTCCCTTCTTCTAAGAATGATAAATGCCACATCACCCATATTACGGATGCTGTGAACAGCGCCTTCGATTACGGCTTCCTGGTTCAGGAGATTATTACCTACGAGTTCCTCCCAGGTATTGATTTCTTTTTTCCATGTTCCATCCATAAATTCCATTTCCTCATCCTCCATTTCTTCATTTCTGAAAACCTTTGTGATATCTCTATGAGTTTCATGTTCAAAAGTCTTTTCGTGCAGGCATGAACGACTTTCTGACCTTGAACCCCGGAATATCAAAAAGGCGTAATCAGAAAATCCGGAGACACTTATCCCCTGGACTCTCTGATTACGCCTTTGTAATCATTCTTCCCGTTATTATCTATTTTATGTTTGTTTGTATTCTTTCTATATATAATATGATGTCAGGGCCAAAATGTATTTTGCCTCTAACTTGATATGAACAAAAATATATTTTGTATATTACCACATATTCTGTCAAAATAATATCGTCATTTTTTACAAAATTTTCCTTATTATTTTCGGATATTTTATTTATAGCAATTCCACAAAATAATGCAATCAAGACAGTTCAGCAGAGTGCGAAGGACGCAGTATTTTACAGAGTTGCTATAGTACATACGATAAATCAAATCTCATCATACATCAGCATGAGCAGCATCTGTGCAGTTTCTACCATGTTAGTTCCGGAATCCATGCTGCATTTCTGGATATGTCTGTATGCTTCCTCTTCTGTCATCTGGTTTTTTTCCATCAGAAGGCGTTTGGCATTCGAGATATAATTCTGTTCTTTTTCTGATCTGGGCTTTGGTTTCTTTTTTTCTTTTTTTATCCGGCGTTCCAGATGATAGAGCATGTCATTGACCGTATCTACCAGTACGCTTGCTTTCATCGGCATCTGTACAGTGCTGACAGAATTCGGTGCTTCATCTATAATACGCTGAGAAGCCAGAAGCAGCATTTCAAAATACTGTGGCAGGTCATCCAGAGCGTCTTTATAATAGGCATCTGTTAGCTTATACCCGCATATCAGAACACCACTGTCAAGTTCCGAGATACTGGCCAAAGCATTAGAGACAGAGCTGCAGACAGAGGCTACTGTGAGCCCATGTCTGTTAAGTATTGTGCGGATTTTCTTTGCGTCTTCAATTTTCGGTAACGCAATCACAATGCTGCTGCTCATAACTCTGCCACTCCTCTTTCTGTTACAGCCTGGGTTCCCATCCACTGCTTATTGCTTTTTACAACCTCCGCAGGGGACTTACTTGATTCGGTTAAATTCTGTATAAGTATTCCTCGATTTCCCAGGCTGAAATTTCTCTTGTATAACGCAGCCATTCTTTTTTCTTGGCTGCTGCGTATTCTTTACAAAATTCTGTTCCAAGTACTTCTTTGATCCAGTCACTCTGTTCAAAGTAATCAATTGCTTCGTTTAAATTTCCCGGAAGATTCTCAATCTTCATTGTTTTCTGGTCTGTTTCAGATAGCTCTCTGCTGGAGGACTTGGTCGGATAAATCTTCTTATGGATTCCATCCAGTCCTGCTGCCAGACATACTGCAAATACCAGATACGGATTTGCCGCTGCATCCGGACTTCTCAGCTCGATCCTTGTTTCCATACCTCTAGATCCCGGAATTCTTACCAGGGAATTCTGGTTATTCTTTGTCCATGTCAGTTCTGTCGGTGCTTCATATCCGGGAACCAGACGTTTGTAGGAATTTACGATAGGATTGGTGATCAGTGCCATCTCTTTGCTGTGAGCCAGAAGACCACCTACAAAGTAATAAGCTTCTTCACTTAATTCCTGGGGATTTCCCGGATTGACGAATACATTTCTTCCATCTTTAAATAAGAAGAAATGAATGTGCATTCCGGAGCCGTTTACTTCTGCCCGCGGTTTCGGCATAAAAGTCGCATGAAGGCCATGACGCTTGGCAATAGTACGGACTGTCATTTTGAATGACATAACCCTATCTGCAATAGTACGCACTTCACCGTATTTAAAATCTACTTCATGCTGGGCAGGTGCAGTTTCATGGTGGGAGGATTCCACCTCAATTCCCATGTCTTCCAGGTTTAATACAATATCACGTCTTGCGTTTTCACCCAGATCCACAGGACTGACATCCAGATATCCTGCCTTCTCATGTGTTACAGTGGTCGGAACTCCGTTATCATCTGTATGAAAAAGGAAAAATTCACATTCCGGATCTACCAGACAGGTATATCCCTCCTTCTTTGCCTCCCGGGCGGTTTTCTTCAGGATATATCTCGGACTTCTCTCATGAGGGGTTCCGTCCGGACAATAGATGTCGCATAACAGTCTGGCAACTTTTCCCTGCTGTGGTCTCCACGGAAGGATTGCAAAAGTGTCAAGATCCGGTCTTAAATACATATCCGGTTCAGACTCTCCTGCGATTCCTGCGATAAAAGAACCATCTACGATACATCGGTTATCCAGTGCACGGGGAAGTTCCCGGGCAGTTATGGCGATGTTTTTCAGCGTTCCGAACATATCTGTGAACTGGAGACGGATAAATTCCACGTCTTCCTCCTCAGCCATCTGTAATATTTCTTCTCTGGTATAATTCCCCATTTTCACTCACTCCTTGTCAGCATAATTTCTGCTGTTTTTGCTTTCTTAATATTCTTCGATACAGTTTTGTCCTGTCTGGAAGTTTTATAGCTTCTTTTGATATAATGATATAAAAAATGGCGCACTTTCTACAGTTACTTTTCTATAGAAAGAACGCCTTTGTTCATGTAGGCAATTATAACAATGTACCTGTTCTTTGTCAACTGCTTATTTTTTCATCGGCTCTTTCCATGTTACTGTGCATTCCGCTCTCAATAACATGCTTTGCTGCTTACTTATAATTGCTATTTTGAGAATACCGCATCATTCCACGAAAGAAGATATACGCAATACTGATTCATACTGATTCCCTCTCTCTGAGAATGTTCTGCCAGTAGTCTATGCAGGCTTCTTGGAATTCTCAGTGTGACATACTCCCGCCACTTAAATCTTACAGATTTTGAAGTGGGAGCTTCCTGCTCAATTGCCCTTC